>Ga0182027_10000559_pt1 | contig 64245 bp, 61 predicted proteins | sample 712E1DmetaG_FD_121300 | JGI IMG/M metagenome (GOLD analysis project Ga0182027, IMG submission 121300) | Permafrost microbial communities from Stordalen Mire, Sweden - 712E1D metaG (Illumina Assembly) | ecosystem: Environmental > Terrestrial > Soil > Wetlands > Permafrost | place: Sweden...
AAGGGCTACGACGAGTTCTACCAGCGGATCCTCGAAGAGGGCGGCATCTTCATCCGCGGCAAGCCGGCCGAGATCACGGACGTGGCCCGCACCAAGGATGAAGAGGGCAAGCTCATCATCCAGGTCGAGGACACCCTCGTCGGCAAGCAGCGCCGCTTCCCCGTCGACATGGTCGTCCTGTCGGCCGGACTGGAGCCGCGCGCCGACGCCAAGGAGCTGGCCACCCGCTTCGGCCTCTCGTGCAGCTTCGACGGCTGGGCCATCGAGAAGCACCCCAAGCTCGACCCGGTCGCGACTATGACCGAGGGCGTCTTCATCGCCGGCTGCGTCAGCGGACCCAAGGACATCCCGGCCTCGGTCGCGCAGGGCGCGGCGGCGGCCGCCAGGGTCCTGGGCCGCATCCAGCAGAAGCAGATGAACCTCGAGCCGATCAAGGCTACGGTCCACGCGGAGCACTGCTCGGGCTGCCGGATCTGCAACACCATGTGCCCCTACAACGCGATCACCTTCGACGACGTCAATGGCGTCTCGAGCATCAACCCGGCGATGTGCCAGGGCTGCGGAACCTGCATCGCCGCCTGTCCTGCCGGAGCGATCTCCGGTACGGGCTTCAGCGACGAACAGGTCCTCTCCCAGATCGAAGGACTGCTCCGAGTCGGAGTCGACGGGGAGCGGCCCAGGCGGTCGGCCTTCCCGGTGGCTCGCGATGAGTCAATCGAAGAGGCGGTGCTCGCATGAGCGCGCAGGCACCCGTCGCCCCGGCTCCGGCCGGAGGAGTGGCTCCGGCAACGACCTTCGAGCCGGTCATCATCGGTTTCACCTGCAACTGGTGCAGTTACCGGGCCGCCGATCTGGCCGGCACGGCGCGCACAAAGTACCCGCCGAACGTCCGGCTGATCCGGCTGATGTGCTCCGGTCGGCTCGATCCGACCTTCGTCCTGAAGGCCTTCTCGGAGGGCGCCGACGCGGTCCTGGTCAGCGGCTGCCACCCGGGTGAGTGCCACTACATCGAGCAGAACTACAAGGCCCTGCGCCGGTTCAAGCTGCTGCAGCGGACGATCGAATCCCTTGGCATCGAGCCGCAGCGACTTCAGCTCGTATGGGCAAGCGCCGCCGAAGGCGTTCGCCTGGCCAACGAGATCGCCCGCGTGACCGAGGAAGTGCGGGCCATCGGCCCGCTCAACTGGCCTGTCGGGAACATCGTCGACATCGACGGGGTGAGCCTCGAGGCGGCCTGGGAGGCAACCGGCGGCGACGCCGAGGGCCCGCCCGAGACTGCCGACTGCGTCGACCCGGAGCCGGAGCCGGAGGCAGCCCGATGAGCCCGATCGCCGGATCCAACGGCAGCGGCACGGCCGCGGCCAGGCCACCGGCCAAACCCAAGCTCGCAATCTTCGGCGCCGCTTCGTGCGGCGGCTGCGACATCGCCATCGTCAACATCCACGAGCACATCGTGGACGTCGCGAACGCCTTCGACATCGTCCTGTGGCCGACCGTGATGGACGGCAAGTACAGCGACATCGAAGCCCTCGCCGACGGCGAGATAGCCGTCACTCTCGTCTCGGGCAGCATGCGAACCAACGAGACCGTTCACCTCGCCCGGTTGCTGCGGCGCAAGTCGCAGATCATGGTCTCGTTCGGATCGTGCGCCAGCGAGGGCTGCATCCCGGGCCTCGCCAATCTTTCGAGCCGCAAGCAGATCATCGACACGGCCTTCTCGACTTCCAGCACCGACAACCCGGACAACCTCCGCCCGGTATGGGAGTGCGAGGTCCCGGAAGGCGTGCTCCATCTGCCCGAGTTCGAGCCGGTGCTGCGGACCCTGGACCAGGTGGTGGACGTGGACTACACGATTCCCGGCTGTCCGCCCGAGTCAAACCAGATCTGGGCGGCGCTGGAGGCCGTGGTCAAGGCGCTCAACGGGACGGGGCCGCTACCGCCAAAGGGCTCCGTGCTGGGCGCCGGAAACTCGACCGTCTGCGACGAGTGCGCCCGCAAGCGCGACGTCAAGAAGATCGACAGGTTCGTGCGCATCCAGCAGGTGGCCGGGTTCGATCCCGAGATCTGCCTGCTGGAGCAGGGCTTGCCCTGCAACGGCCCGGCGACCCGCAACGGCTGCGGCGCACTGTGCCCGGCCGTCTCGGCACCGTGCATCGGCTGCTACGGCGCGGCCGAGGGGGTCGTCGACTACGGCGCCCGACTCATGTCCGCGTATGCCTCGGTCGTACAGGCCATCAAGCCCGAGGAGATCGACAAGGTGCTCGACGGCATCCCCGACCCGGTGGGCCAGTTCTACCGCTTCAGCCTGGCCGGCTCGCTGCTCCACAGCAGCCGCTCGGCCTGGCAGGACGACGGGGAGTAGCCAGACATGGAACGAATCACTATCGACCCCGTCACCAGGCTCGAGGGCCACGGCAAGATCGAGATCTTCCTCGATCCCGACGGCGAGGTCGCCAACGCCTACTTCCAGATCCCCGAGCTGCGCGGCTTCGAGCGCTTCTGCGTCGGCCGCCCGGTCGAGGAGATGCCCACGCTGACGAACCGCATCTGCGGCGTTTGCCCGGAAGCGCACCACATGGCTGCCGCCAAAGCAGCCGACGCCGTCTACCACGTTGATCCGCCCCGCCCCGCCAAGCTGCTGCGGGAGCTGCTGTACAGCGCCTTCTACTTCACCGATCACACCACTCACTTCTATGCGCTCGGCGGCCCCGACTTCGTGGTCGGGCCGGACGCACCCGCGGCCGACCGCAACATCCTGGGCGTCCTGGCCAAGGTCGGGATGGAGGTCGGGGGCAAGGTCATCGAGGCCCGCAAGAGCGGCCACCACGTCATCGAGATGATCGGCGGCCGGAAGATCCATCCCGCCACCGCCGTACCCGGCGGCATGACCCAGGGCATCACGGAGGAGCAGCGCGCCGAGATCGAGAAGATCGGACGCTGGGGAATCGAGTTCGCCCAGTTCAGCCTGGGGATCTTCGACCAGATCGTGCTCGGCAACGACGCCTACAAGGAGATGGTCCTCTCGGACAGCTACACCCACAGGACCTACTACATGGGTCTCGTGGATCCGAACGGGAAGGTCAACTTCTACGACGGCCGCGTCAGCATCATGTCGCCCGACGGGACCCGTGTCGGCACCTATGCCCCCGCCGAGTACCGCGACTGGATCGCCGAGCACGTCGAGCCGTGGACCTACCTGAAGTTCCCCTACCTCAAGAAGATCGGCTGGAAGGGCTTCGTCGACGGGGCCGACTCCGGGGTCTATTGCGCCACGCCGCTGTCGCGCCTCAACACCGCCGACGGCATGGCGACGCCGCTAGCCCAGGCCGCCTACGAGCGCTTCTACGACACCCTCGCCCCGAAGCCCGAATCGGGCGGCAAGCGCATCGTCCATCACCGCCTGGCCACGCACTGGGCTCGCCTGATCGAGCTTCTGTACGCGGCCGAGCACATGGTCGAGCTGGCCACCGATCCGGAGATCACCTCGCCCAACGTCCGCACGGTCCCGACCGAGGCGCCCACCGAGGGCGTCGGCATGGTCGAAGCGCCGCGAGGCACCCTGACCCACCACTACTGGACGGACGAGCGCGGCATCCTGACCGCGGTCAACCTCGTGGTCGGCACGACCAACAACTACGCACCGATGGCGATGTCGATCAAGAAGGCCGCGCAGAGCCTGATTCACAAGGGCACGGTCGTGCACCAGGGTCTGCTGAACAGGGTCGAGATGGCGTTCCGCCTCTACGACCCGTGCTTCGGCTGCGCCACTCACTCACTCCCCGGTGAGATGCCGCTCCAGGTCGCGATTCGCAACTCGGACGGCGAGGTCATCGAGGTCCTCACCCAGAACTGCTAGATCGGATATCCGCGTGGCCGACCAAGTTACCGGCGACCGGCAGCCTCGGACCATCGTCATCGGGTTGGGCAACCCCCTTCTCGGCGACGATGGCGTGGGCTGGCGAATCGCGGACGAGGTCGAGGGTCTGCTGGGCATTGCGCGCGGGGCCAATCCCGGGGTTCCGGATGTGGAGATCGAGCGACTGGGCGTCGGCGGTCTGCGCTTGATGGAATGCCTCACCGGCTACGAGAGGGCGATCCTGGTGGATGCCGCCGAGTTCGCCGACCGTCCCCTGGGCGAGGTCCGATCGTGTTCGTTCGAGGACCTGGCCGACTTCACCGCCGGCCACCTCGACTCGGCCCACGACGCCTCGCTGAAGACCGCCCTCACCCTGGGCCGGCGCCTCGGCGCCGCCCTGCCAACCAGCATCCATGCCGTCACCGTCCAGGCCCACCGAACCGACGAGTTCAGCCTGGACATGAGCCCCGAGGTTCTGGCGGCCATCCCAATTGCGGCCGAGGCCGTCGTCGAGTTGCTCGCGGCGGGAGCGAGGTAGGCCGTGCATCAAGTCGTGCTCGCCCAAGCCGTTCTGGACGTCGTCGTGGAGAGGGCGGCCGCCCTCAGTGTGACTCGGGTCGCCGCAGTCCACGTTCTGCTCGGCGAGGACGATGAGCACACCGAAGCCGCGCTGCGCTACGCCTGGAGCGAGGTGTCGGTCGGGTCCTGCGCCGAGGGCGCCGAGTTCGTCATCAAGAGAACGCCCGGCGATGGCCTGAGGCTCGCAGCCATGGACGTCGAGCGCGCTGCACCGGGCCCCGACGGGAGAGCCGGTGGACAGGAGGTGGCGATCGGCTAGTCTGACACCCGTCGGTGGCGAGAAGCCGCACCGAAGCCGTTCACGACCAGTGGGCGACGGATCGTCGTCAACCGCCGCCCGCGCTGCATACCCAACCGCCTGACATCAGAGTCGGGAGGGAGACATGAGTCAACAGTTCGTGGTCCAGCTGCCAAACCACCCCGGCGAGCTTTCCCGCCTTGCCAGAGCCCTGTGCGCCCGCGGCGTCAACATCGTCCAGATCCAGCAGAACACCGTCGGCGACCTCACCTGCGCGCACATCTTCACCGACTGCTGCGACGACGACACGACAGATGTGCTTCGGAGCATGGGCTATTCATTCGCGCTCGGCTCCAGCCTGATGATCGAGATCGAGGACACGCCCTGCGCCTTCAGTGAGGTCAACGATCGACTTCACCACGCCGGCGTGAGCCTCAAGGGCTGCTGCGTCGTCAGCCGGGGCCACGGCGTCGCGACCTGGGCGCTCGCGGTCGACAAGGAGGACCGGGCGCGGGAAATCCTCGGCCTCCCGGCCCTCAGCGATCGAGCCGGAGCCCCCCAATAGGGTCGCGTCAGCGCGGCCGCTGCTTGATCAGCCTGCCGCGCCGCGAGATGGCGTGCGTCGATAACGCCGCCACTCCCATCGCCACGAGCGCCCGCTCCGCCGTTGGCAGCGGCCTGACGATGGACAGGAACTCCTGGGCGCGGGCCCGGTCGACCAGGCCGAGAAGCGCCAGACCACGCCCGGTCAGGGTCAGCGTTCGCTGACGGCGATCCTCCGAGTCCTGGTTACGCTCGATCAGCTGCCGCTTCACGAGACCGTCGACGAGACGGCTCGCTGCCGACTGAGAGCGGCCCAGCGTGTCGGCCAGGTCGGCCACCGTCATCGTGCCGCTGTCCGCCAGGGCATACAGGGCCGCGAGCTGTGTAAAGCTCAGGTTCAGCTCGCCGAGCTGGGCCGAGAAACCTATGACCAGGTCGCGCCAGATGGCACGACCCATGGCGATCCGATCCGAGAGCTCCCGCGGATTCTGAAGGCGGAGACGCGCCGCCTCGACCGGCGCCGACAGCAGCTCGCGGGCCGCCGATTCAACGGCCGCGCGGCTCGGGACGGTGAGCGACGGCATGTGCAGGAACGGCCGCGGTGTACCGCGGAGCATGCGCAGGCGGGCCGAGCCGCTGGGCTTCGCCGCGGACTCCGTCGGCGGGCGATGCCGGCCGGCCGGGGCGCTCGGGAGGGGACCAGGGCCGGCTTCGAGAGCGCCGGCGGACCCCACCGCTGCGGCCGTCTCGGACTCGTCCGATGGCGAGGGGCCAGGTCGTGCCGGCTGACCGGGTCCGCCTTCCGGCGCCCGCGGGCCGAGGTAAGGGAGCTTGGGTCGGAACTGCGGCATGGTCGCAGGGTACGTGCCGGACCCGATCTATGCAAACCTGCACACGTTTCTCTTCGTGACGAGGAGCGCTTGAGTTAACCTCCGCACGAGGCCGATCCAGGGATGGCCGGCCGCGGCAATCGATCCACGCTACGGCCCTGCGAGGTCCTTCAGCCCCGACCCGAGCAGGTGAGCCGAAGGAGACCAAGCGCAGCAAATGGAGCGCATCGCCTTTGTCTTCCCCGGCCAGGGGTCGCAGTCGGTTGGCATGGGCAAGATTCTGGTCGAGACCTCACCTGCTGCCGCGGCGGTTCTGGCGGAGGCCGACGAGGCCCTGGGCGAGCCGCTGAGTCGCCTGGCATTCGACGGCCCGGCGGAAGAGCTCGACCTGACGGTGAACGCCCAGCCGGCACTGGTGGCCGTGTCCATCGCCTATCTGGCCGCGCTGCGGGAGCGTTGGGCCTCTGCCGGCGTCGCTGCCCCCCAGCCGGCGTTCTCGGCCGGCCATTCGATGGGCCAGTACACCGCGATGGTCGCCGCCGGTGTCATCTCGCTGGGCGACGCCGTGAGGCTGGTCCGCGAGCGAGGCGTTCAGATGCAGGCCTCCGGGTCGGGCCGGGCCGGCGCCATGGCCGCAATCATCGGTCTCGACGATTCACGCCTGCCCGAGCTGATCGCCCTCGGCACGCCGCACGGCAGCCTGACCGTCGCCAACCGCAACGCCCCCGGCCAGGTCGTCATCTCGGGCGACCGCGCAGCCGTCGAGGCCGCGATGGCCGGGGCCAAGGATCTGGGCGCCCGGCGGGGAATCATCCTGCCCGTTTCGGTCGCGGCCCATTCGGCTCTTATGACCGAGGCCGCGGAGGGGATGACGCGGGTTCTCGCGTCGGTCAGCTTCGCCGACCCGAAGGTGCCGCTGCTCGCCAACTCCGACGCCCGGCCGATCACCACCGCCGAGGGCGCCCGCGGTGAACTGATCGAGCACCTGACGCGCGGTGTCGATTGGATCGCCGCCGTGCAGCGTATGAGCGCCGACGGGGTCGCCACATTCGTCGAAATCGGGCCCGGCAAGGTTCTGACGGGCCTGATCAAGCGCATCGCGCCAGACGCAAACGCCATCGCCGTCGACGAGGCGGCTGCACCGGGCGGGATCGCCGTGCCGTTGAACGACCCTGGCACATTCACCCATTGATCAGCCCGCCGGTAGCAGGGCTCCGGCGACGTCGAACCCCGGGAGGAGCGAGGAGCAGTGCGAACACCCGACTACACCAGGCGAATTGCCGTTACCGGGCTGGGGATCGTCAGCCCAATCGGCAACGACAAGGAGACCGTCTGGGACAACCTCGTCTCGGGTCGATCCGGCATCGGCGAGATTACGCATTTCGACACCACGCCGTACGAGCACAAGGCCGGCGGCGAGGTCCACGACTTCGACGTGACCAGGTTCTGGAACTTCAAGGACGCCAGACGGAGCGACACCACGGTCCACTTCGCTGTGGCTTCGTCGAAGATGGCCGTCGCCGACTCCGGGCTCGAGATCAACGACGACAACCGCTACGACGTCGGGGTCATCTACGGCTCAGGTGGCGGCGGTCAGGCCCTCTTCATCTCGAACCAGGAAGTCTGGCACTCCAAGGGCGCGCGATCGGTCAGCCCGTTCTTCATCGCCAACGGCCTCGTCGACGCCAGCTCCGGTACGATCGCCATCGAAACCGGCGCCAAGGGGCACAACTTCTGCCCCGTGTCGGCCTGTTCCACCGGCACGACGGCGATCGGCGAGGCCGCCGAGGCGATTCGCCGGGGCGACTGCACCGCCGTCATCGCCGGTGCCGCCGAATCGCCGCTGCTCGAGCTCGTCCACATCGGCTTCACGAACATGCGCGGCCTCGGTTCACCGCTCCCGGGTCGGCCCATCGGGTCGGTAAGCCGACCTTTCGACCGCACTCGCGACGGCTTCGTCCTCGGAGAGGGCGCAGGGGCCCTGATCATCGAAGACCTCGAACTCGCCAAGGCCCGTGGGGCCAAGATCTACGCCGAGGTGGTCGGCTACGGCTCAGCCGCCGACGGCTTCGACATGATCGCTCCGGCCGACGGGGGCGAGGGCTCAGCCCGAGCCATGAAGATGGCCCTGGAGCGGCGCGGCGTACCGGCCGACGAGATCGACATGATCAACCCGCACGGCACCTCCACGCCGGTCGGCGACAAGCGCGAGAGCGAGGCCATCTGGGCCGCGTTCGGCGATCACACGCCGGACATCCTCATCTCCGCGACGAAGTCGATGACCGGCCACATGATGGGCGCCGCCGGGGCCTTTGAAGGTCTCGCGACCGTCCTCTCGATCTATCACCAGACCGTACCCGGGACCCTCAACTACGTGGAGCCCGACCCCGAGTGCAACATCAACGTTGCGACCGAGACGATAGAGAAGCCGCTGCGCTATGCCCTGTCGAACAACATCGGCCTGGGCGGCCACAACGCCGCGGTTATCTTCAAGCACTACACCGGCGACTGACCCTCCGACACCCAGCAGCACGAGCTGCGTGAAGACCACTCCGAACAGTCTGAGGCGCCGGGTCGCCACTGAGCCGGTACAATCCGCAGGTCGGATCTCGCCAGGCCGCGTGAGGCTCGGTCCCTCCGACAGCCGTCCCGCCGGCGGACGGCGTTCCGTTCCGCCGGGCCAGATGAGCTGGGCGCCGCCAGCGGTGGCCGCCTCCGCTTGCCAAACGTCCTAGGAGATGGCCCGTGCCCATTCAGGATCCCGCTCGCCGCACAGTCGTCACCGGCCTCGGAGCCGTCACCCCTATTGGCAACACCGCCGAGGCTTACTGGGAAAGCCTTCTGGCGGGCGTATCCGGCGTCGGCCCGATCACGCAATTCGATCCCGTCCGTCTTGACGTCCGAATCGCGGCCGAGGTCAAGGACTTCGATCCCACCATCGCGATGGACCGCAAGATGGCTCGTCGGATGAGCCGCTTCATCCACCTGGCGGTCGCCGCCGCGACGGAGGCCGTCGAGGACGCCGGCATCGACTTCGAAGCCTACGATCAGGAGGCTCGTGATCGTGTGGCCGTCGCCATGAACACGGGCGGCGGCGGGATCGACCAGGTTCTCGAGGGTACGCGGGTGCTGGCCGAGAAGGGGCCCGGGCAGGTCTCGCCGTTCGCGATTCCCGCCCTTTCGGGGTCGATGGCCGCCTGCCAGATATCGATGAAGTACCACACCACCGGACCGGTCATCACGCAGGTGGCGGCCTGTGCCAGCAGCGTCTACGCATTCATCGACGGCATGCGCATGATCCGTGACGGCGAGGTCGACATCGCGCTCGTCGGCGGGACGGAGGGGTCGCTTCTGCCGATCGCCTTTGCCGCTCTGGGCAACATGGGCGCCCTATCGCGGCGGAACGACGACCCGACCCATGCCTCTCGACCGTTCGATCGCGATCGCGACGGCTTCGTGTTCGGCGAGGGCGCGGCCGTCGTCGTCCTCGAGTCGGCCGAACACGCCATGGCTCGCGGCGCGAATATCCTGTGCGAGGTCATCGGCGGCGGCATGACGGCCGACGCGTTCCATATCAGCGCGCCCGAGCCAACCGGCCGCGGCGCTGCGGCCGCGATGACCAAGGCCCTTCGCAACGCGCGAGTAGCTCCCGACGAAGTCGACTACATCGTCGCCCACGGAACTTCCACTCCGCTCAACGATGAAACCGAGACGCGGGCGATCAAGGCCGCCTTTGGCGCCCACGCCTACAAAGTCGCGATCAGCTCGCCGAAGTCGATGGTCGGCCATCTGCTCGGAGCCGCCGGCGCGGTCAGCGGCCTGGCCGCCATCGGAGCCATACGCGACGGCGTGATGCCGCCCACGATGAACCTGCAGAACCCGGACCCGGAGTGCGATCTCGACTACGTCCCGAACGTGAAACGGGCCAAGAAAGTTGACACGGCGATCATCAACGGCTTCGGCTTCGGCGGCCAGAACGCCGTGGCGGTATTCCGCCGCTTCGAGGCCTAGCCGCCGGTCCGATTCGGGCGGGCCGCCGGCGGTCGTGCTTCTTTAGCGGTCGATCTCAGGAGCACCGTTTCCGGAAGATCGTCACCCCGTCGGGCCCGTGGCCGGCCGGTTCGGCGAGGCAGTGTACGATTCGGGCGTCATGCGCCGCCGACTTCTTCCACCCTGGCTGCGCCGAGGATTCGAAGCCGGCGTGATCGGGGCAGCGCTCTCGGTGGCCACTCTCGTGGCGTTCCAGCTCAGCCGCCCGGCCCCGCGCCTGGCACTCCCGAACGGACTCGATGGCGCGCTGATACTGACACCGGCGGTCGTCGCCCTCGGCATCCTCGTGGTCATATACCCGACCTTCCTGGCCGCAACTCGGGAGGACGCGGTACTCGGTGCCGTGGCCGCATTCCTGGTGGCAGCGGACGCGCTCATGCTGATCTCGCTGGCCGCCCGAGACGAGGTGATCGTCCACCCGCTTGCTCGCAGCCTGCCGCTCGGGGTCGTGGTCGCCGGGCTCGCAGTTCCAGTTGCTCTGGTCGCGTTGGTGATCGGGCAGATTACCGCGCCGCTCGGTTTCGGCCGGTCGGCGGGGCTGCGCTCGGTCCTCGGCGGGGCTGCGCTCGCCCTCGTCCTGGTCGTCCTCGCCGGCCTTCTGGTCTGACGCCCGCGGCTAAGCGGCTCCGGTCGCGGCGCCGGCGGTGGCCGGGTGGGCCGTCAACGAAGCGCGACGCAGACGCAGCGAGTTGGAGACGACGCTGACCGAAGAGAAGGCCATGGCGGCCGCTGCGATGGCCGGGTTCAGCGTGACCCCAAAGGTTGGGAACAGCGCGCCCATCGCGACCGGGATCAGGACGATGTTGTAACCGAACGCCCAGAACAGGTTCTGGCGAATAACCCTCCTGGTCTGGCGGGAAAGTCGGATGGCCATCGCCACGGCCCGCGGGTCGCCCCCGACCAGCGTCACGTCGGACGCGTCCACGGCCACGTCCGCACCGGTCCCGATGGCGATCCCGACATCTGCGCGAGCCAGGGCGGGGGCGTCGTTGACGCCGTCGCCGACCATCGCCACTCGCATGCCGCGGGCCTGCAGCGCGGCGATCGCCTTTGCCTTGCCGGCCGGAAGGACGTCGGCCATTACCCGCTCGACCGGGATCCCAACGGCCAGCGCGACGGAACGGGCGACCCGGGCGACGTCCCCGGTTACAAGCCAGACCTCGAGTCCGGCGTCCCCGAGTTCCCGAACCGCGCCCGCCGACTCGGGCTTGATCTCATCGACTGTCGGCAGCGCCCCGGCAAGGCGACCGTCGACCGCCAGATACGTGACCGCGGACCCGGCCTCCGCGACAGCGGCCAGCGGCCCGACATCGACACCCGCCGCCTCGAGGAACGCGGCCGTGCCTACCATGACGATCCGACCGTCGATGCGGCCACGGACGCCCCGGCCTGACACCGCCTCGAACCCCTCGACCGCCCGCCGTCCCAGACCCAATTCATCTCCGCGGGCCAGAATCGCCGCCGCCAGCGGGTGCTCGCTGCCTCGCTCGATTGACGCGGCGATGTCCAGCACTTCGTCGGCCGTGAATCCGGGAGACGAGACGACGGTCCCCAGCGATGGTCGTCCGCGCGTCAGAGTTCCCGTCTTGTCGAAGACGACGGCATCCACCTGGGCTGCCGTCTCGAGGGCTTCTCCGCCGCGAATCAGCACGCCCGCCTCGGCTCCCCTGCCCGTCCCTACCATGATCGCGGTGGGCGTCGCGAGGCCCATCGCGCACGGGCACGAGATGACCACGACCGTGATGAAGGCCACCAGGGCATGCGTTAGCTTCGGCTCCGGCCCGATCACGAACCAGAGTCCGAACGTGAGCGCGCCGAGCCCGAGGACAACCGGCACGAAGACGCCACCGATTCGGTCGGCCAGGCGCTGGATCGGCGCCTTGGAACCCTGCGCGCGGCGCACCAGCTCGACGATTTGGGCGAGGGCGGTGTCGCGACCGACCCGCGTCGCCCTGAACAGAAACGTCCCGTTGAGGTTCATCGTGCCACCGATCACCTCGTCGCCGGGACGCTTCGCGGCCGGAATCGGCTCGCCGGTGAGCATCGACTCGTCGACCGCAGACTCGCCCTCGCCGACGCGGCCGTCGACCGGCACGCGTTCACCCGGTCGAACGCGCACGAGGTCCCCAACGCGGACATCCTCGAGCGGCACGTCAATCTCGCGCCCACCCCGGACGATTCGGGCCGACTGGGACTGCAGCCCGAGCAGCGCCTTGATGGCACCCACGGTCTGGGCCTTCGCTCGCGCCTCGAGCCAGCGGCCCATCAGGACCAGGCCGATGATGGCGGTCGAACTGTCGAAGTACGTTTGCGGCTCGATGCCCGCCGCCCGGAAGATCGAGGGCGCGACCGTGACCAGGACGCTGTACGCCCATGCCGCCGACGTGCCGACCACTACGAGCGTGTCCATGCTGGTCGAACCGTGCCGGGCCGCGCGGACGGCCGCTCGATAGAAGCGACGGCCGGCCCAGAACTGAACGAACGTGGCGGGCACGAGGAGCACCCAGGCGAGCTGCTCCGTTGTCAGCGGCAAGCCTGGCGCATACATGAGGACCATCGCCACGGCTGCCACGCAGAGCGCCACGACCGCCGCCAGGGCGAGCGACCCCTGCTCGCGGGCACGATCGGCTGCCTCCGCATCGGCCTCTTCGACCAGGCTCGCCTTCGCGCCCGAGTTCGACTTCGGCAGCTGTCGAACCTCGTAGCCGGCCGCCTCGATTGCCCGCGACAGCTCGTCGAGCCCGGCGATCTCCGGGAGATATCGAACGGTCGCGACCTCGGTCGCCAGGTTGACGCTGGCCATAGCCACGCCTGGGGTCTTACGGAGGAAGCGCTCGATGCGGTTCACGCACGAGGCGCAGCTCATCCCTTCGATCGGGAGCTGGATCTCGGCGGGCGGAGCCGAGGAAGCAGCGGGGGCCACGGGTTCGATGATCTGCATACTCCCCGGGAGTATACGGCGCGCTGCGGCCAACGGCAATCGGCGCCCGCTTTCCAGGAGACCCGGCGTGCCCCACACTGGCGCCATGACCGCTCCTGCCGCCGCCTTCACCAGGTGCCCCGCGCCCTGGGGAACTCTGCACATCGCCACGACCGCGGTTGGGATCGTGGCCGTGGATCTCGGCTCGGAGGCACCCGAATTCGTGGATGGTCTGTCGCGGCGTCTCCACGGAACGGTGATCCCGGCGGAGGACGCGTCGGTTCCGGCGCGGTGGCGCGTCACCCTCGCCGAAGCGGTGGGTCAGATCAGCGAATACTTCTCCGGCGAGCGCCACGCCTTCGATCTGCCGATCGACCTGCGCGTCTCGGATTGGGATCGCCTGGTCCTGGCCGGCGCTGCTCACCTCGACTACGGTGAGACCGCCAGCTATGGCGAGCTGGCCCGACGCATCGGCAGGCCAGGAGCGGCCCAGGCCGTGGGTGGCGCGATGGGCCGAAACCCCGTCCCGATCCTGATCCCGTGCCATCGCATAGTCGGTGCGGGCGGGACGCTCGGCGGGTACGGCGGCTCAACCTACGACGACCGCATGGCGGCCCTTGCCATCAAGCGCCGGCTGCTCGCGATCGAGGGCTCGCGGCTCTTAGACTGAGTGCGTGGCTCGAGGGGCGAGCCCCTGGCCGGTCGGAGGGAGCGATGGCGCTCGAGGGCCTGATCCCCTCGACGTCCTACCTGTGGTCGTCCTCGAGCTCGATCTGCTCGAAGGCGATGACGATGGCCAGCGCCAGCGGCGTCTCGAAGTCGGGCGCGATCTGGACGCCGTAGGAGTCGCGCAAACTCAGGAGTCGCCGCGAAGCGAAGATCACGTCGGAACCGGCTCGGGTCACGTGGAACTCTCGGCTGATCCAGTCGCCCCTCACGGTCAGCTGGTCGCCGTTCGCCAGGTTCACCGTGAATCGGTCCCCGAGGACGTTCAGCAGAGCCTTCTCAACGGTGGCAACCACCTGGTCGCCTTGCTTGATCTCGAACGTCTGATGCAGATGAGCCAGCGACTTGTTGATCTCGTACAGCTGGCTGCCGGCTGGATCCTGGAGCACGAGCGTGCGTCGCAGGGCGAAAGCCTTTCCATCGACCTCGAATGCATGGTTTCCGCTGGCATCATCGATCCGGAGATCGCCGCTCAGCGACATCAGCTTCTGGTTCAGAACATAATTCGGACCGGTCGCGCTGAAGGACATGTCACCCCTCCCGGGCAATTGGGACGCCGTCGGGCTTGAGCATAGCCCCCGGGTTCGGCGGCGTCGTCGATCGGCCTGCGCGCCGGCGCATGCCACCCCCAGGCCGATGTCGACTCGGGCTGGCGGCGGCTGACGAGATACGACGAGTGGCGTCTGCCCGCAGACCTTCGCGGCGCGCTAACCTGACGCCGTGCGAGCGCTCGAACTTCGACGGCCGGCTCCCGTTGTCGACGGTCCGCTCCTGCTCGTCGAAAGGCCCGACCCGGCGCCCGGACCCGGCGAGTTGCTCTTGCGGGTGACCGCATGTGCCGTATGCCGGACCGACCTCCAGCTGGTCGAAGGCGACTTGGTGCCGAAACGCCTGCCGATCGTGCCGGGCCACCAGGCCGTCGGTCGAGTGGCCTCTATGGGAGAGGGAGTGGCAGGCTGGTCGATCGGCGATCGAGCCGGGGCGTACTGGCTCTACGGCACGGACGGGACGTGTCGCTTTTGCCGGAGCGCGCGAGAGAACCTGTGCGAGTCGGCGCTCTTCACCGGCTGGGACCGCGACGGTGGCTTCGCCGAGGCGATGGTCGTCCGGGCGGACGTGGCGGTCAGGATCCCCGATAGTTTCGACGACCTCGACGCCGCGCCGCTGCTCTGTGGCGGCGTGATCGGCTATCGAGCCCTGCGCGTTTGCGGTATCGAGCCTGGCGGCCGGCTCGGCCTGTACGGCTTCGGCGCGTCGGCACTGCTGTCGATCCAGGTTGCGCGTCACTGGGGCTGCGAGGTCCATGTTCGGGCGCGATCGGAGGCGGAGCGAGTGCGCGCGCAGGAGATGGGCGCGGCCTCCGTCGGCGGATACGACGACCCGCCACCGCATCCCCTCGATGCGGCTATCACTACGGCCCCGGCCGGCGACGTGGTCATGGCCGCTCTCCGCGCCCTCGACCGGGGCGCCGTGGTCGCCGTCAACGCGATCCACCTCGATCGCGTGCCGGAGTTCCCCTACGAGTGGCTGTGGTGGGAGCGTCAGCTCCGCAGCGTAGCCAACGTCACACGGCGCGACGCCGCCGAGTTCATGGAGCTGGCCGGGGCCATTCCCATCCGAACGACGGTCGATCTGTTTCCGCTCGAGGCCGGCAACGAGGCCCTCGGGGCTCTGGCCGGCGGCGAAGTCCGGGGCGCGGCGGTGCTGGCGATGGCGAACGCGTAGCGGGTCGGGGCGGCTCCGGGAAACTGACGTCCGCCGCTGTCACGGGTCGGGCCTGGAGGACCACGGCCTCCGACCGCGCCTACTGCCGCGCGACCGGCCTCATTGGGAAGACCCCGATGACGCCCGGACTGGTCGGGTCGAGGAGCAGCTCGCAGCCGACCTCACCGGCATTGACGAGCTCTCGTAGGAATCCCGCCTCGCGCTCGGGCAGACCGACGTAGAGCGTGCCCTGGCCCGTCGCCATCGGGCTCACTTCGTCCTCGATTCCCTCGATCAGGAAGCGACGGCGCAGCTCGTGAACGGGCACGTAGGGGCGGCTCTTGATGAAACGGCGCATCTGGGCGAGCGTGCAGAACGCTTTCTGCCCGGCCTCGTCGTCCTCGCCCGAAGGTTCCTGGACCCTCGCTCGGGCCTCCCGCCGGAAACCGGAGACGTTGCCGCGCCCGGCGCCACCGCTGCTGCCCGCGCCGGGCCCTGCTCCGTTCACGGTCTCTCGGGCGGCGCTCATAGGCGTCGCAATTGCCCCCGGCTCAGATGCCGCTTCCTCGGTCACGGCTTCGTCGGGCAGTACACCGCTGGGGCCCGGGCCGGCTGCCGCCACCGGGCCAACCGTGCCACGCCCACGGCCGCGGCGCCTGGAACTCATCGCACGCCGATCAGACTCGCGCCGCGGCCAGCTCCACGGCTTCCGCGGGCGCGGTACCGGCCAGGACCTTCTCGGCGTAGCGCTCGGCAAAGCTGCTGGCGGCCTGTTCCGGAACGATTGCCTTGATCGAGTCCGCCGTCAGCCCGTAGCCGTACTTGATGGCCGCGATGTTCTCGTCGATGTACTTCTTCGGCAGCGCCTCGGTCAGATGCTGATCGGTGAAGTCAACGTCGCAGATGCACAGCAGCCGCCCCAGGGCGATCATGTTCCCGAAGAGATCCCGCCCGAACATGTCGACCCCCAGCTGCAGGAAGGGGATCTCCTCGCCCGTCTCACCGGGCTTGGTAAGGCCGATGTCGGCGATGACGTAGGCCGCGCTCAGGTGAGTCGGCCCGCGATCGGCCAGACGCAGAACCACGTCGGCGCACTCGACGACGAAGTTGGAAATCGGCTCGCGGTCGTACTCGAGAAAAGCCTCGCTCATGCCTCCGCGGACCGACGAGTCGTAGTCGAAGAGAAGCGTGACCTCGTACCCCATCACCGCCAGCAGGCTGGCCATGGTGTTGCCGATGACTCGGACGCCCTGGCCCCCGACGCCGTCGATGACGATGGACTTGGCTGCCATCCGATCCTCCTCGCCCGCTCGGGCCTATTTGCCGAACTTGGCGCCGGACGGTCCGCCCGCCACGGGCATCGGCTCGCCCTTGACGATGCCGAGCTGGTGCGGCTCCAGGTGCGTCGATCCCGCAGGGGCTGCCTTGTACTCGGTGCGGTAGTGCTGGAGCATGTCGTTCGCGCTGGCGAACCCGATCCGCCGGCCGTTGTTCTCGATGCACTGGCTGGCGACGTCTACGAACGCGAAGCCGGGCCACTCGATCGCTTCCTTGATCGCCCTGCGCATGGGACCCTGGTGGTAGACCGTCGTCTTTGCGTAGTAGGCGTTCGGGTTCGTGTTGACGACGCCCTGCAGGTTGATCGGCGTGTAAGCGGCGCCGGCGGGCGATGAGATCGTGCTCGTTCCCCGCGGCGTGGTGGGCCCGGTCTGGCCGCCGGTCAGGCCGTAGATCTCGTTGTTGTTGCAGACGACCGTGATGTTCGGGTTCCGGCGAATCGAGTGAAGCAGGTGGTTCCCGCCGATCGAAGCGATGTCGCCGTCGCCCGAGACGACGATGACATGCAGTTCCGGCCGGACCATCTTGATAGCCTCGGCGACCGGCAGCGTTCGACCGTGAAGCGTGTACACGGACTCGAAGTTCATGTAGGCGCCCATTCGGCCGGTGCAGCCGATCCCGGTGACCAGGACGGTGTTGCTCTTGTCCAGGCCGAGCTCATCCATGACAGTCGCCAGCTGCTGCATGATCAGGCCGATCCCGCAGCCGGGACACCAGATCGTTGGGAAGAGATGGGTCTTGAGCTTGTCCTTGACTGCCATGGCGGTGAAACCTCTTCGGGGACGCGGGTCAGCCGGCCCGGGCCGGCGACTCGGAGCCGGACGGGGCGGATTCTGCGGGAAGCATGCCGATGACGGCGAGGCCCTCGCGGATGGCCTCAAGGCTCATCCGGCCCCCCAGCAGCGGTACGCGCTCGACGCGTCGGAAGAGCATTCGCTCGACGACGTTGGCGTACTGCCCATCGCTGCCTTCGATCACGATGATCTTTTCGTAGCGGGCCGCGATCTCGGTCAGCTCCTTGTCCAGGGTAGGCCATATACGGATCGGGCGGAAGAGCGCGAAATGGGCGGCCAGCGGCTGCGCGATACGGCGGGTGATGCCGTACGCGATCAGCAGCGTGTCTGAGTCCTTGTTCCAGCCGTACTCGTAGAAAGCGTACCGCTCCGCCACCTTGACGCGGTGGTCCCGAGATTCGTGGAACTGGCGAATGAACTCGTCTGCATCAGCCGTGGCCGGCTCTCCGTCGGGGTATGTGGCCACGCCCGAGAAGAGCCTGGTACCACCCGAAGCCAGCGGTTCGAGCGTCCGCGGGATGATTGGCAGGTCGATGGCGTCCAGGTCCGCGACTTCATTCAGGTGACCGAGGAACGCGTCGGACAGGAGGATCACCGGGCTCTGGCTCTCCTCCGCCGCGTTGAAGGCGTGGATCGTGTACTCGTAGCACTCTGCGACCGTGGACGGGTAGAAGACGAAGCTGGTGTAGTCGCCCGTGGAACCGTAGCGCGCCTGGTTGAGGTCGCCCTGGCCGGGCATCGTCGGCATGCCGGTTGCCGGCCCAACGCGCATCACGTTGACGATCACGCACGGGATACCGACCTTGTGGCCGTACCCGATCGCCTCCTGCATCAAGCTGAAGCCCGGCCCGGAGGTTGCGGTGAAAGACTTCGCCCCGGCCAGGCTCGCTCCCATGATGGCGTTGGCACTCGCGATCTCATCTTCCGCCTGGAGGAAGCGGAACTCGGGGTGGCTCGCCGCGTAGACCGAGGCCTGCGCCAGGATCTCGGACGAGGGACTGATCGGGTAGCCGCAGAAGTAGCTCGCGCCGGCCCTGACCGCTCCGAGAAGGACGGCCTCATTGCCTTGGACGAGTCGCTTGGTCATCGGTATTCCCGTCCGATCAGGTCTGGTTGTCGCGGTCGACGTCCGGAGCGCTTTCCGTGTCCGTCATGCCGCGATGTGGATCGGTGCCGGCTACGGCCGGCCCTCGTGCGACATCGGGGATGTGAGGTACGCCCGTTCGCGCGTGGGACATGGCGGCCTGGGCCTCGATCTCGATGGGGAGCCGGCCGCTCGCGTCGCGCTTGGGCAGGATCTCGATGGCGAGGTCAGGGCAGTAGCGCTCGCACAGACCGCAACGGATGCAGTCCGTGGCCTCAATGATCGCGTCGTGGGTCAGAACGAGGCTGTCCTTCGGGCAGATCTCGACGCAGATGTTGCAGCGCTTGCACCATTCGTCGACCCAGCGGATGTTGACGAAGTCGACGATCGTGGGGGCGAGGTGTGGGCGTCTCTCGGCGGCGTACGGAGTGGTCGTGGCTTGTTCTCCAGGATCGGTCGATTTGGCCACAGTGAGGAGCTTCGGCCCGTGAAGTTTACGGAATCGAGCGCCGGAGCGCTGACGGGGCGCGCCGTGGCCCGTGAGGCGCTTCCAGGAGAGCCGCGAGGAAGGTCTGTGCCGCCGCCGGCGACCGGCTCCCCTACTGAACCCGCAGCACCGTCTTCGCCTTCGACCAGTGGCGCTCGAGCTGGTAGTAGTCGCGCTCGGGCACGGCAAAGATGTGGACGATGACGGCACCGAAGTCGAGCAGCGTCCAGTGCGAGTTGGAGCCGCCTTCGCGCCCGATCGGCCGCACGCCCTCGTCGCGCAGCCTGTCGGCGACGCCGTCGCCAATGGCGCCCAGCTGGCGCTCGGAGCCGCCTGAGCAGATGACGAAGTAGTCGGCCATCGAGGTCAGCTCCGAGACGTCGAGCAGGACGATGTCGGCGGCCTTCTTGTCCTCTGCTGCCTCGACGATCTTGTGGGCTATCTCCAGGGCGCTGAGTCGCGCTCCGCGGGCTCGGAGCGACTCCTCGATCTCGGGCTCGGTCGGAATCGCCTCGCCTGCGGCCTCCGCCGCTTCGACCTCGGCCTCCAACGCGTCGGCGAGCGCTGCCTCATCCACGGCTGGCTTGCGGCGTCGCGGCAGGCCGTCGGGGCTCGGTGTCGTTTCCGTCGATGGAGATGTGTCGGTCACGTCAGGCGGTCCTCCGGGGGTTGGTCGAACGATACAGCCCATGGTCGCGGATGTACGCCTCCACGGCCGGCGGTACGAGGTAGCGGATCGAATGGCCCTCGGCCGCCCGGAGTCGCACGTCCGACGACGAGTAGGCCACCAGCGTGGTTGCCACGCACTCGACGCGGCTCACGAGGGCCGCTCCGCCGGGCAGGATTGCCTCCAGCGCGGCAGCGTCTGGAAGCGGCGCGCCGGGCCGCGGGACGACCACGAGCCGGGCAAGCTGGAGCAGCCGTTCCGGCTCGTGCCAGCTCCGAAAGCCGGCCAGAGCCTCGGCCGAGAGGATGAAGTAGAAGTCGCGAGCCACACCCTGCCGAGCCGCCTCGTCCGCCAGCTCGCCCAGGGTGTCGGCGGTGAACGAGGGACCCTTGCGCCGCAGCTCGATCTGACTAACCGCGAGGGCCGGGTTGCCTGCGATCGCGAGCTCCACCATCGCGACGCGGTCGACGGCCGGGGCCAGGTCCTCGTCAAGCTTATGGGGCGGCAGGGCAGCGGGAACGAACACGATGCGGTCCAACCCGAGCGCCTCACGCACCTGCTCGGCGACCACGAGGTGGCCGTGGTGGACCGGATCGAAGGTCCCCCCGAGGATGCCAACCCTCCGGTCGGCGGGTTCGAGCCGCTGGGCCGGGCGGACGGTCGCGTCGCCTCGGGCCGTCGCGTCGCCTCGGGCCGTCGCGTCGCCTCGGGCCGTCGCGTCGCCCGGGTAGGTCGATCGCTCGTCAGCCGCGCGCGTCACCGGTCGTCCCAGGCATCGGGTTCCCATTCCAGCTCAGTGACGCCGATGCGCACCGTCACGCCGGGGACCACACCCTGCCGGCGCAGCTCTTCGTCGATGCCGAGGCGCGCGAGCTCGCGCTGGAACCGCTCGGCCGACTCTTCTACGTCGAAGTTGGTCTGGGAGGCAAGCCGCTCGATCTTCTTGCCCCGCACGACGAAGACACCATCTTCGCGATCGACTCGGAACGAATCGCCGACGGTTTCGATCCGATGGACGACGACGCCGGCGGGCTCACGCGTCTCCAGGAGTTCGGCGGCGGCGGGGAGCAGAGAAGCCAGGCGCGACCTCAGCTCGGCGAGCCCATCTCCGCTCAGGGCTGATATCGCGAGCGCGGAAAGACCGCTTGCGCGTCGGGCCGCCGCGAAGGCCGGCCAGGCCTCGGCCGCAGCCGGGATGTCCATCTTGTTGAAGACGACCAGGCCCGGCTTCTGCAGCAGCGCCGGGTCGTGGGCCTCGAGTTCGTCGCGGATGACGCTGAAGCTCCACTCGGGATCACGGTCGGAGCCGTCGACGATGTGGACGAGAATCCGCGTTCGCTCCACGTGGCGCAGGAAGGCATGGCCCAACCCCGCCCCCGAACTTGCACCTTCGATGAGGCCCGGCACGTCGGCGATCGTCGGCCGGCGGGCATCCTCGTCGCCCAGATCCAGCACCCCGAGATTCGGCTCCAGCGTGGTGAACGGGTAATCGGCGATCTTGGGCCGGGCGGCCGTGAGGGCCGCCAGCAGGGTCGACTTGCCCGCGTTGGGCAGCCCGACCAGGCCGATGTCGGCGATCAGCCGCAGCTCCAGCCGGACCCAGCGCTCCTCCCCGGGCTCGCCCTTCTGGGCGTGGCGCGGCGCCTGGTGCGTGGACGTAGCGAAGTGGACGTTGCCGAGGCCTCCCTTTCCGCCCCGGGCCACCATGAGAATCTGCTCCGTCGCCACGAGATCGCCGAGCAGCTCGCCCGTATCCGCGTCGAAGACGCCGGTCCCCGGCGGGACCTTGAGGGTCAGGTCGTCCCCCGCTTTGCCGTGCTTGCGCTGGCCCGAGCCGCGGCCGCCCGGCACTCCCTTGAAATGGTGCGCCTGGCGGTAGTCGCGCAGGCTGGTCTCGCCCGGATCGACGATCAGGTAGATCGAGCCACCGCGTCCCCCGTCGCCACCATCGGGACCGCCCCGCGGCACGTGCGCCTCGTGCCGGAACGTGGCCGCGCCGTCGCCGCCGTCACCGGCGCAAACGAAGATACGGACCTGGTCGAAGAACATGGCTCAATTCTCGCATGCGACCGGCCCACGGCCGAGTCTGGAGAGGGCCGCCATGGGCCCGGTTCCCCTTCGGGCCGAGCTCACCGTGGCGGGTGGTGCGACTACTGGTCGAGGCTCTTGGTGAGGGTGGCCAGGAACTGGACGTTGCTCTCGGTCTTGACCAGGCGATTCAGGAGCAGCTCGATGCCTTCGTTGGTGCCGACGGCAGAGAGCATCCGACGCATCGTCCAGACCATCTTGAGGACCGGTTCCTCGAGAAGCAGCTCCTCGCGGCGGGTGCCCGAGCGCTGGACGTCGATGGCCGGGAAGATGCGCTTCTCGGCCAGCTTGCGGTCGAGGATCAGTTCGCTGTTGCCGGTGCCCTTGAACTCCTCGTAGATGACGTCGTCCATGCGAGAGCCGGTGTCGACCAGGCAGGTGCCGATGATGGTGAGGGAGCCGCCCTCTTCGATGTTTCGAGCGGCGCCGAAGAAGCGCTTCGGCGGATAGAGCGCGATCGGGTCGAGGCCACCCGATAGCGTCCGCCCGGAAGGCGGCAGGGCCAGGTTGTACGCCCGGGCGAGGCGCGTGATCGAGTCGAGCAGGATCACGACGTCGCGGCCGGTCTCGACCTGGCGCTTGGCGATTTCGAGCGCCATCTCTGCGACGTGGGTGTGGTTCTCCGTGGGCTCGTCGAAAGTGGAACTGATAACCTCGCCCTTGACGGAGCGACGCATGTCCGTCACTTCCTCGGGCCGCTCGCCGATCAGTGCCACCATCAGCAGGATCTCGGGGTAGTTGGTGCTGATGCCGTTGGCGATGTGCTTGAGGAGCATCGTCTTGCCGGCCTTCGGCGGGCTGACGATAAGCGCGCGCTGGCCCTTTCCGATCGGGTTGACCAGGTTGATCAACCGCTGGCTGAGATTCTTGGGGTCGGTCTCGAGGTTGATCAGAACGTCAGGATGGACCGGTGTCAGATCCTCGAACTTGGGGCGGCGGCGCGCCGTCTCCGGGTCGACACCGTTGACGCGGTCCACCCGAATCATGCCCCAATACTTCTCGCCCTCCCGTGGAGCTCGCACGGAGCCACTGATCCGGTCGCCGATCCGGAGGCCGAACCGACGGACCTGGCTGGAGGACACGTACACGTCGTCAGGGGTCGGCATGAGGCCGTGGCGGCGCATGAACCCGAACCCATCCTCGACGATGTCGAGGATGCCGGTGGCGTAGGCGTGACCGGCGAGCTCGCTCTGGCGAGCCAGGATTCGGTCGACGAGCTCTTCCTTGCCAGCGGTCTCCGCCTCCATCTCGAGGTCGCGACCGACGGTCTGGAGCTCGTTGACGGTCATGCCGCTCAGCTCATTGATGTCGAGATCGCGGCCGTCGCCGTCCTGGAAATCGTCGTACTCGGCCACGGGCGCGCGGCCGGCGGGGCGTCGGCGAGGGCGACGATTGCGTGAACGCTGATCGGGACCGTTGAGGGGCATAGGGGCAGGGCTCTTGTGGGAGAGGTGCCGTGCAAGCTGTTCGCGCGGAATCGGGGCGCAGCGGATATGCACGGTCGGGGCGAGGCGGAGAATACTCGGCCTTGCGGGCCCCGTCAATCCGGTGTGGCGTACAGTCGGTCCGAGACGCGTCGATCTCGGTCAAAACTGGCCGCCTCGCCCGCAGAAGACCCCGCGACTTGAGTCGGCAGGGGCCGTGGCCGCAACGGTCCGAACGAGACCTGCCAGGCGACCGGCGACCGGGCTGAAGAGCATGGATGCGCGCTCGCCACAGAGGTTAAGCCGCCGCCGAACGATCTTCCGGCATTACAACACATATCGATCGCGCGGACGTTGAACCCGGCGAAGAGCGAGACGATGATCTCGATCACGAGGCTGGTGATGGGCTCCGAACGGGCAACCGTCACGACACGGTTCGCCAACCGGCACCCCCGACTCGGCCCAATGAGGTGCCCTTGCGACCGTCGAGGCACTGCGACAACGTGAACAACGGCCCTGAAACCGGGTCGTTGCCCGGCGTAACGTTCCAGACCTGACCCCGTTGGGCGCAACCGATGCCCAGGAGACACTAGTTCGCGGACGGAAGCCGGAGATCTTCTTGAGCCCGACACAGATCGAAGGCGACGTAGCGGCAATCTCGAAGCGCTGGAAGACCAAGCGCGGCAGCCTGATCATGGCTCTGCACGGGCTGCAGGACAGATACGGCTACGTCCCCCGCGAGGCAGCCATGAGCCTGGGCGAGCAGATGGACGTGCCTCTGGCTCGGATATACGAAGTCCTGACCTTCTACAACTACTTCCGCCTCAAGTCGCCCGGCAAGCACGTTGTCTCCGTGTGCATGGGCACGGCGTGCTATCTGAAGGGGGCACCGCGGCTGCTGGATGAAGCGTCCGAGAGGCTCGGCATCAGCCCGGGGGAGACCAGCCCGGATGGCGAGTACCACCTGCAGGTGGTGCGATGTGTCGGCTGTTGCGGCCTGGCGCCCGTCGTCACGGTCAATGCGGAGCTACTGGCCAAGGTGACGAGCGTGACCCTCGAGGAGCATCTGAGCGGCGGCAAGGCCTCCGCCACGGTCGGCGCCGCGGCCGCCGCTACGGTCGGAACGATGGCTCCCGCAGACGACGACGGGCAGGTGTGACGTGCCCAAGCTGACGTTCCCCGATCTGGCAGCCCGCGCCCAGGCAACGCCACCCGTCTCGGAGAAGCCGACCATCAAGGTCGGAATGAGCACCTGCGGCCTGGCGGCCGGCGCGGACCCCGTTCACGCCGCCCTTGCGGCCGAGGTCGAGAGCCGGTCGCTGGGCTGGCGGATCAGTCGAACCGGCTGCGCCGGCATGTGCAGCATGGAGCCGCTCGTCGAGTTCACCGTGCCGGGGGAGTCGGCCGTGATGTTCGGCGGTGTCACCCCCGAGTTCGCGGGACGGCTCGTGGCAGATCACGCCGCCGGCAAACCACTCCCCGACGAGAACCGTGTGCCGGCCATCGCCGAGCTAGCCCGTGTCGCCGGCGATCCCGTGGCCGGCGAGGCCGGCCCGCGGCAGTACCGAATCGTCATGCGCAACTGCGGCGTGATCGACCCTGAGGAGATCAACGAGTACCTCGACCGGGGCGGATACCAGGCCCTGGCGAAGACCCTCTCGTCCATGTCGCCGGAGCAGGTCATCGAGGAGCTCAAGGTCAGCGGCCTTCGCGGGCGCGGCGGCGCAGGGTTCCCGGCCTGGCTCAAGTGGAGGCTCACCCGAGAGTCAAAGGGGAACGAGCACATCATCGTCTGCAACGGGGACGAGGGCGACCCCGGCGCCTACATGGATCGCAGCGTCCTCGAAGGCGATCCCCACGCCGTTCTCGAGGGCATGATCATCGGCGGCTATGTGATCGGGGCCGTGTCGGGGTTCTTCTACATCCGGGCGGAGTACCCGCTGGCCATCCAGCGCGTCGAGAAGGCGATTCGACAGGCGAAGGCGGCCGGTCTACTGGGCACCAACATCCTCGGCACCGATTTCAGCTTCAACGTCGAGGTTCGACTCGGTGCGGGGGCCTTCGTGTGCGGCGAGGAGACCGCCCTGATCGCGTCCCTCGAGGGCAAGCGCGGCACGCCGTCGCCTCGACCGCCCTACCCTTCGGTCAAGGGCCTGTGGGGCCAGCCCACGATGATCAACAACGTGGAGTCACTCGCGAACATATCCCAGATTATCCTGCGCGGGGGTCAGTGGTTCTCGACGATCGGCCTGGGGGCCTCGACCGGAACCAAGGTGTTCGCCGTAACCGGCAAAGTGAAGAACGCCGGGCTTGTCGAGATCCCGATGGGAATGACCCTGCGCGAGGTGGTCGAGGGGATATGCGGCGGGACGGCGTCCGGCGAACCGATCAAAGCCGTTCAGACCGGCGGCCCGTCGGGCGGGCTCATTCCTGCCCGCGAGCTCGACACGCCGATCACCTACGAGCACCTCCAGAAGCTGGGGTCGTACATGGGATCCGGCGGCATGATCGTCATGGACGAGCGGGACGACCTCGTCGAGCTGTCGCGGTTCTACCTGGGCTTCTGCGTCGACGAATCGTGCGGCAAATGCGCCCCGTGCCGGATCGGCGGGACGCAGATGCTTCGGTTACTCGACAAGATCGCCGACGGCAGGGGCACGAACGAGGACGTGGCCACTCTCAAGCGATTGGCCCACGCCATGCAGAAGGCTTCTCTCTGCGGGCTCGGCCAGGGCGCCCCGAACCCGGTCCTGTCGGCCCTGCGCTACTTCGAACCCGAGTTTCGAGGCCGGCTGGTCTCGGAGAGCAATTGAGCGTGCCGCCCGTGACCGAGATGATCCAAGCCACGATCAACAACCTCCCCGTTGAGATCGAGGCCGGCCGCACGATCCTGGAGGCGGCACGCCAGGTCTCCGTCCGGATTCCCACCCTGTGCAAGCACCCCGACCTCGACGCCACGGCTGCCTGCGGCATCTGCATCGTCCGCGTCGCCGGCTCGTCCAAGATGCTCCGTGCCTGCTGCACCCCGGTCGAACCTGGAATGGCGATCACGACCGAAGACCCGGAGATCATCCAGGTCCGCAGGTCTGTAATCGAGATGATCCTCTCGAAGCACCCGAACGAGTGCCTGACCTGCGGCCGAAACCAGAACTGCGAACTCCAGACGATCGCCGCCGACTTCGGGGTTCGCGACGTCACTCTCGACAGCATCGTTCCCGACCTGCCCATCGACAAGTCGACACGGGCCGTCGTCCTGGACCCGCGCAAGTGCATCAGCTGCGGCCGCTGCATCCAGGTCTGCCAGCAGATCCAGGACGTCTGGGCCCTCACCTTCCTGCAGCGCGGCATCGACACCCGCATCGCTGCGGCCGGCGACATCAGCCTGGCGGACTCCCCCTGCGTTCGCTGCGGCCAGTGCTCCGCTCACTGCCCGACCGGCGCGATCGTTGAATACGACAACACCCAGGAAGTCTGGGACAAGCTCCTCGACCCGGACGCCTTCTGCGTGGCCCAGCTCGCCCCGGCCGTCCGCGTCGCCATCGGCGAGGCATTCGGCTTCCCGGTCGGCACCAATCTCACCGGTCAGACATACGCTGCGCTGCGCCGAATGGGCTTCAAAGCCGTCTTCGACACCAACTTCGGCGCCGACCTGACGATCATGGAAGAGGCTCACGAGTTCGTCCGGCGGTTCACCAACCCGGACTCGGTGATGCCGCTGATCACCACGTGCTGCCCGTCGTGGGTGGACTTCATGGAGAAGTTCCACGACGACACGATCCCCCACTTCTCATCCTGCAAGTCGCCCCAGGCTATGGTCGGGGCGCTGGCCAAGACCTACTACGCCGAGAAGATGGGGCTGGACCCGGCCAGGGTCTACGTCGTCTCGATCATGCCCTGCACGGCCAAGAAGTTCGAGATCATCCGGAGCAAGGAGATGCAGTCGTCCGGCTATCGCGACGTCGACGTCTCTCTGACCACGCGCGAACTCGCCCGGATGATCAAGCAATCGGGCATCCACTTCCGGGGCATCCCCGAAGAGCAGCCCGACCATCTGCTCGGCGCATACACGGGCGCCGGCACGATCTTCGGCGCCACCGGAGGTGTCATGGAGGCCGCCCTGCGGACTGCCTCGTACCTCATCACCGGCTCGAATCCGACCCGCATGGAGTTCCAGTCCACGCGCGGCCTGAAGGGCGTGAAGGAAGGCAAGGTCGAGATCGCGGGCAACGAGGTTCGCTTCGCGGTAGCCCACGGCCTGGGCAATGTCGAGACGGTGCTGACCAGAGTCCGAGACGCTCGCGAAGCGGGTACCGAGCCGCCCTATCACTTCATCGAGGTCATGGCCTGCCCCGGCGGCTGCGTGGGCGGCGGCGGCCAGCCATACGGGATCACGGACAAACTGCGAGCGAAGCGTGCCGCCGGCCTGTACCAAGAAGACCAGGCCGGACTGTGGCGCTGCTCGCACGACAACCCGTACATCAAGAAGCTGTACGAGGATTTCCTCGGCGAGCCACTCGGCGAGAAGTCCGCGGAGTTGCTCCACACGAGCTACCGTCCGCGCGCCACATACCGTCGTTAGACGACCACGGGGCGGTCGGAGCGTCACCGGTTCGAAGCGCCACGGGTTCGGAGCGCCACCGGTTGGAAGCGCCACAGGTGGGAAGCGGCCACTGATGCTCATTCGGGCAGCCTCGCCACCGTCCGCCCGGGTCAGGCCTCTTCGAGCTCCCCCGCCGCCACCGGCAGGCGTCGGGCAGACAGGCTCGCGCCGGCGCTGGCCAGGGCCACGCAGGCGATCGCCGCCAGGTCGGAGAGGCGCAGGGCCTGGCCCAGGAGCAGGAAGCCCACCCCGGCCGCGATCGCCGGCTCAAGGCTCATCAGCACGCCGAACGTCGCCGCGGGCAGGCGCCTCAGGGCGGCGATTTCGAGCGTGTAGGGGATGGCGCTACTGAACAGGGCGACGACGAGGCCGCCCGCTACGGCAAGGGGCGCGGCCAGCAGCGGCTTCACGTCCGACAACCCCAGCGCGGCCGGGACGACCGCAGCCGAGGCCACGACCATCGCCAGGGTCAGACCACGGCCGTCCGGCCAGTACCGCGCCATGCGCCGGCCGGCCAGGATGTACATAGCCCAGCAGACCGCCGCGCCGAAGACGGCGACTATCCCGACGGCATCGTCGGCCATCAGGCGCCCACCGGCCAGGATGTAGATGCCGGCCGCCGCGAGCGCGACCCAGGCCAGATCGAGGGGGCGACGCGACCCCAGGACCGCGACGGTCAGCGGCCCGGAGAACTCGATCGTGACCGCCACGCCCAGTGGGATCCGCGACAGAGCCACGTAGAAGAGCGTGTTCATCGCCGCCAGGATCAGGCCGAGGGCGACGCAGCTGACGAGCGCTGCGCGCCCGGCGCCGCGCAGGCGAACCGGCTGGAAGGCAACCAGCAGTAGCGCCCCGAAGACGATCCGCAGCATCGCGACGGGCAGCGGCCCGTACTGGCGCAGTAGCGTCGCGGCGAGGCCTGCGCCGCATTGGACCGACAGCGCCCCGACCAGGATCAGAAGTTCGGGTGGAACCGAGTCAAGGGCCGCGCTCGTGCGCGATCCGGCGGGCGCACTCGCCCCCGTCTCCGGCTGGGCCTTGTCCGGCGGCGGGTCGTCTACCGCGGCCATGCCACGGTTGGGCTATGCCCCCTTGCCGGCCGCGGATTGGCGTGCCGCTTCCCAATCCTTCTTGAACTGGACGATGCCCTTGTCAGTCAGCGGGTGGTGGACCATCTGCTGCAGAACCTTGAACGGCACCGTGGCGACGTGAGCCCCGGCAAGCGCGGCCTGCGTGAAGTGAAGCGGATTGCGTATCGAGGCCGCCAGGACCTCGGTTTCGATGCCGTAGATCGAGAAGACCTCGGCCAGCTCGCGGATGACCGTCATGCCGTCCTGGTTGATGTCGTCGAGTCGGCCCACGAAAGGCGACACCAGGCTGGCGCCTGCCTTGGCAGCCAGCAGCCCCTGGTTTGTGCTGAAGATCAGGGTGCAGTTGGTCTTGATGCCCTCCTCGGCGAAGCGCGAGATCGCTTCGAGGCCGTTCTCGCTCATCGCCACCTTGACGACGATGTTCGGGGCGAGCTTGGCGAAATGGCGACCCTCCTGGAGCATCCCGTCGACGTCGTCGGAGATGACCTCGGCCGAGACCGGCCCGGATGTGATCTTGCAGATTTCCTGAAGGATCGAGTCGTACGAGCCGCCGACCTTGGCGTAGAGGCTCGGGTTCGTCGTGACGCCGTCGAGAACTCCCCATCTCGCGGCGATCCTGATTTCGTCGATTTCGGCGGTGTCGAGGAAGATCTTCATCGGAGAGCTCCTGGGCGGCCCGGACGAGCCCGGGCCGCATGGTCGAGTCAGCGCTCGCCGCTCGTCTTTGCGCCGGATCGTACCATCGCGGCCCACCGGCGCTTCACGTTCGGGACGAGGAGCGCACCGGGCGAGCACCTGTCGGGAGTCCGCCGGGCCAAGCGGTCGCGCCGGCGCCAGGCACGGGCTCCCGCCGATGGACTCGACCGACCTCAAGCTCTTGTCGGAGGCCTTTTCGAACCGGCCTGTCGATCGGCTACGCGGAGGGCGCGAGGCCCGACGGCGCACCGCCCGGAGAGACTCCGGCGGCCGGAGCGCAAAGCTCGGGCTGAAGACCGTCGGTCAGAGCAACGGCAGCCCCGATGAACCCATCGAAGAGCGGGTGGGGTCGGTCGGGCCGGCTTCGGAACTCCGGGTGGAACTGGCTCGCGACGAACCAGGGGTGGTCCTTGAGTTCGATGATCTCGACGAGCCGACCGTCCGGAGATTGACCGGAGAGGACCATCCCCGCGGCCTCGAGGAGCGGGCGGTAGTGGTTGTTGACCTCGAAGCGATGACGGTGACGCTCGTAGATCAACTCGGTGCCGTACGCGGCAGCAGCCTTGGAACCAGGCGTCAAGCGGGCTGGGTACAGGCCGAGCCGCATCGTGCCGCCCTTCTCCTGCATGGTCCGCTGGTCGGGCATGAAGTCGATCACCGGGTGCTCGGTGAACATGTCGAACTCGGTCGAGTTTGCGTCCTCAGTGCCCAGCACGTCGCGGGCAAACTCGATCACCGCGCACTGGAGCCCCAGGCACAGGCCGAGGTACGGCACCCGATGCTCTCGGGAGTACCTGGCCGCGAGGATTTTGCCTTCGATGCCGCGGTGGCCGAACCCGCCCGGGACGACGATCCCGCCGACGCCCGCGAGCAGTTCGTCAATAGAGTCGCGTGTCAGAAGCTCAGAGTCGATCCAACGGATCTTGACGTCGACCTCGTGGGCCCAGCCGGCGTGCTTGAGCGACTCGGAGACCGACAGGTAGGCGTCTGGCAACTCGATGTACTTACCTACGAGAGCGACTTCGAGGGTCGGCTTGGGGCGCTTTATCAACTCGACGAGTTCGGTCCAGGACTCAAGGTCGGGTGGCTGTGCGGAATCCTCCAGGCCCAGTTCTCGAACGAGCAGTGCGCCAAGCCCGGCCGCCTCGAACAGGAGCGGGACCTCGTAGATCGTCGAAGCCGTCTCGGCCGGGATCACGGCCTCGCTGGCCACGTCCGTGAAGAGTGCGATCTTGTCGCGAATCTCCTGGCTGACCGGATGATCGGACCGGAGGACGATCACGTCGGGCTGGATGCCGATGCTGCGAAGCTCCTTGACCGAATGTTGCGTTGGCTTGGTCTTGAGCTCGCCGGTAGCGGCCAGGGCCGGCAGAAGCGTGACGTGGACGTACGCCACGTTGCGGCGGCCGACATCCTTGCGCATCTGGCGGATTGCCTCCAGGAACGGCAGCGACTCGATGTCGCCGACAGTGCCACCGACTTCGACTATCACGACGTCGGCGCGGCCGTCACGGGCCAGCTGCTGGATCCGCTCCTTGATCTCGTTGGTGATGTGCGGGATGACCTGTACGGTGCCGCCCAGGTAGTCGCCGCGGCGCTCCTTACCGATGACGGCCTGGTAGATGCGGCCGGTGGTGACATTCGACAGCTGCGACAGGTTCTCATCGATGAAGCGCTCGTAGTGGCCAAGGTCCAGATCAGTCTCGGCCCCGTCGTCGGTGACGAAGACTTCGCCGTGCTGGTAGGGCGACATAGTCCCCGGGTCGACGTTGATGTACGGGTCGAGCTTGAGGACGAAGACGGCGAGTCCGCGGGCCTTGAGCAGCCGGCCTATGGACGCCGCGGTGATTCCCTTGCCCAGGGAGGAGGTGACGCCTCCGGTCACAAAGACATACTTCGCCATCGCGCGTTTCTCCTCCGGGGTTTTTCCAATTCTACGGACGCGGCGTCCTTACCGCAAACCGGATCTCAAGAGGCAGACCCGTTTGCCGCCGCAACGGCTCATCTCGTCCGGGTCAGGACGCGGTTTCCGGTCCCGGCGGGTCGGTCCACCCGGCCTCCCACGCCTCCGGGCCGCAGCGTGGACCCGGCTCGATGGTCTACAGGCGTCGCCGGCCGACACGCGGGCGTCGCGGGCCGGGAGGTCAGTGTCTAGGGTCGTGACCAAGAGGATGCTCGCTGGGCCGGCGGCGGGCGCCTGGCGGGCCGATTCCGAACCGGGGCGAGCGAGCCACCAGGATCCCAGCCACGATGACGACGCCTCCGGCGATCTGGCCGATTACGATCCCTTCCCCGAGGAAGATCGCGGCCAGGATGACGGCGAACGCCGGCACGAGGAACTGGAAAAGCATCGTCCGGGTCGGCCCGAGGATTCTCGCGACCTCGAACATAACCACGTTCGCAGCGGCCGCCGACAGCAACGCGCAGAAGAGAAGATCCCAATATCGCTGGCCTGGATTCTGGACGGATCGAATGACGCGAGCTGCCAGACAGCGAGAGGCATCATGCCCAGGCAGCCCAGCCCGATCGGCCAGGTCGCCGTTCGCAGCGGGGAGTGGCGGCGCAGGACCGGTGCGCCGAAGGCAACGTAGCAGCCCCAGCAAACCGTGGCCGCGAACGTCATCAGGTCGCCGGCCGAAGCGCCCGCGAAGCCGAAACCGTGCGTTACCCCAACCACCGCCACCGCCCCCGAAAACGAGATCGCCGACCCCAGGAGCTTCGCCCGAGAAAGCGTGTCCGAGCCGATGGCCGCCGCGATCAGCATCGTCGAGACCGGCGTCGCGGCAGTGATCAGGGCCGAGTTGGAGGCGGTGGTCCGCCCCAGCGCCGTCGCCCACAAATCCTGGTACAGCCCGAAACCGGCCAGACCGAGAAGGAGCATCGGCAGGATATCAGCCCGCGGCAAGCCTACATTCCCCTCGCGCCAGCGCAGGATCGCCAGCAGCACCAGGAAGGCCGAACCGAATCGGACGAAGGCGAAGAGGACGGGCGGGACATCGGCGAGGACGGCCTTGACTGCCACCACGTTGGCGCCCCAGGTCAGCATCACCAGGAGGATCGCGATCTCGGCCAGGTGACGCGCCCGGGCCGTGGGAGCGGCGCGCCCGGGCCCAACTCGATCTGGTTGCGCGTGCGGGGCGCCCGCCGCCGCCCCCGCGGAAAGCGCCTCGGAGCCGAGGTCTGAAGCGGCTGTCCGGTCATTCATCGCCGGTCAAACAATCGCCCGGACCTCGCGGCCCGGGCGACCTCCGTACGTTCCGAATCGAACAGTGCTAGACGTTCTCCTGGTCGAGCTCGAGCGATTCCTCATCGCCCTCCTCGGTCAGCTTCAACCAGATGAAGAGACCGGCCAGCACCAGGAGCGGAATGACGACCAGCGCGGCGAGAACCACCAGCAGGAGCGCCGCCAGGATCTTCACGATTTTCAACGTCCAACCTCCCTACCCGGCCCGGGCCGCTTACGAGCTCACGCCCCAGGCTCGGGCTTGGCCTTCTCGCCTCTGAAGTCATGGGCCTGAGCGATCATCGCCTCGACTTCCTCTCGTGTGAATTCGGCGATGACGTGCCGGCTACCGGTCTGCGCTCCCATCAAGAGCCGAAGCACGAAAGCGCCGTCCTGCTCGAAGAAGAAGACGTCGCGCGGCTTTTGCTCATCGACGTAGCGGCCGACAATTCGGAACGCCTGCTCATAGTAGCCCGCCTGGCCCCAGGTGACGGCGCGCTGCTCGTTGTCGCGTCTGGCGTGGCCTTCCTCCATGAACCGGGCAATGTCGTCGTCGAGGAAGGTGAACGTCTCCTTTAGTTGCTGGCCCAGGTGTTCCGACCACGCGCCGGTCGTCGACGTCTCGACGATCAGGCCCTGGACGATGAAGCCATCAGGCGCCTCCACCACCAAGACCTCGCGCATACCTCGCTGGTCGAGAAACGCGCCGATTGACCGCAGAACGTCCTCGTAGTTCTGGCGCGGACTGCCGTCGTAGATCCGCATCTGGCTTCCTCGCATTCCGCCGCCCACCGACGGGACGGTCGGTCGGGTTCCTGCCCGCCGGCATCGCTCAACGCCTCAGGAGCGTACGCTGCCTGCGGGGCGAGTGTAGCAGCCTGAAAGGCCCTCGCAACCTCCGATGATGTGGTACGTGAGCCGATCCTCACACCTCGACGGGCCGGCGAATCGGCGCCGCGCCGTAGAATGCTGAAATCACCGAGCCCGGAGAATCGATCCCGACGGGGTCCTTCTTCGCAGCAACCTCGAGACCAGGCCTGGACGGTGCCGGGTTCCGTGTGGGGACCTCGAGCGGGATCATGATGGCTCGGACGGGGGCGCCGACGAAGCCCGGCGCATTCGGCCGGGCAGCCGGACAAGGCGCAGGCGAAAGCGGCGCCGGCACAGGGGAGCTGGAAATCGCATGACGGAAACGGCCGCGGACATCGACCAGGTTGCGATCGACACGATTCGCACGCTTTCCATCGACGCCGTCCAGAAGGCCAACTCGGGCCATCCCGGGGCTCCGATGGGCATGGCGCCGATGGCGTATGCGCTCTGGACCCGTTTCCTTCGCCACGCCCCCACCGATCCGGGCTGGCCGAACCGCGACCGATTCGTCCTCTCCGCCGGCCACGCCAGCATGCTCCTGTACTCGCTGCTGTACCTGACCGGCTACGGGCTGACCATGGAGGACATCCAGTCGTTCCGGCAGTGGGGATCGCTCACTCCCGGTCACCCCGAGCACGGCATGACCCGAGGTGTCGAGGCCACGACCGGACCCCTGGGCCAGGGCTTCGCCAACGCCGTCGGCATGGCCATCGCCGAGCGACGCCTTGCCCAGGAGTTCAACCGGCCGGGGCACCGGCTGATCGACCACAACATCTACGGGATCTGCTCCGACGGCGACATCCAGGAAGGCATCGCGTCCGAGGCCGCATCCCTGGCCGGCCATTTGCGTCTCGGCAAGCTTGTCTTCCTCTACGACGACAACGGCATCCAGCTGGACGGCCCGACCCACATGGCCTTTTCGGAGAGCGTGGTCGACCGCTTCGATGCCTATGGCTGGGGGACCTCGCGGGTCGACGACGGCAACGACGTGGCGGCGATCGCTGCGGCCATCGCCGCGGCCAGGGCCGACGACCGCCCGAGCCTGATCGCCGTCCGGACTCACATCGGCTTCGGGGCGCCGACCAAGCACGATTCCCAGAGGGCCCATGGGTCGCCGCTCGGTGCGGACGAAGTCCGCGGGGCCAAGCTGGCCTACGGCTGGGACCCGGACCGCGACTTCTACGTCCCGGACGCCGCTCTCGCCCGTTTCCGCGAGGCCATTCCGGCCGGCGATAGACTCGTGGCCGACTGGCGCGAGGAGCTGGCCGGCTACGGCCGCGACTTCCCCGGAGAAGCGGCGGAGCTCGACCGTCGCTGGAGCGGCCGACTGGCCGCGGGCTGGTCGGACGGGCTCAAGACCTATGCCCTGGGCGACTCTCAGCCGACGCGCAAGGTCAGCAGCGAGGCGATCAACGACCTCGCCGGCCCGGTGCCGGAGCTCTTCGGCGGATCGGCCGATCTGTCCGAATCGAACCTCACGGACGTTTCGGAAGGAGGCCTGTTCGAGCAAAGCGACGCGGCAGGGCGAAACATCAGATTCGGCGTCCGCGAGCACGCCATGGGCGGTATCGCCAACGGCATCGCCCTCTACGGCGGCTTCGTTCCGTACGCGGCCACCTTCCTGACCTTCAGCGACTACATGCGGGGGGCGATCCGGCTGGCCGCCTTGAGCCACCTCGGAGCGATCTACGTCTGGACCCACGACTCGGTCGCGCTCGGTGAGGATGGGCCCACCCATCAGCCGATCGAGCAGGTGGCGTCACTCCGAGCCATGCCGAACCTCGACGTCATCCGGCCCGGCGACCCCAACGAGGCGGTCGCGGCCTGGATCTGCGCCGTCGAGCGGCGCAATGGTCCAACTGCCCTGATCCTGACCCGTCAGAAGCTGCCGGTCCTCGATGGTACCGGGGAGAACGCTCGAATTGGTGTGGCGCGCGGCGGCTACATCCTGCGCGAGGCATCGGGCGATACCGCTCGACCCGACCTGATCCTGATTGCGACGGGTTCAGAGCTGCAGCTGGCGGTCGGCGCAGCGGAGGCGCTCGAGCGGGAAGGCATCCGAAGCCGCGTCGTCAGCCTGCCCAGCTGGCAACGGTTCGAGGCGCAGGATGCGGGTTACCGCGAGTCCGTTCTTCCGCGGGCCGTCCGCCGTAGGGTCACGATCGAGGCCCTCAGCCCGTTCGGCTGGGAGCGCTACGCCGGCACCGACGGAGCGATCGTCGGGATCGACCACTTCGGCGCTTCGGCGCCGGGCGACGAGGTCATGCGGCGATTCGGTTTCACGGTCGAGCGCGTTGCAGAAGTCGGCCGCAAGGTCGTCCGCGACGGCTTCAGCGGGCGCGTCGAGACCGTCGAGCGCGGCCCGGAAGCCCGCTGAGAGGAGCGGAGATGCGCGTTGCACTCGCGGCAGACCACGCCGGCGCCGAACTGAAGACCGAGTTGCTGGCGCGCCTGGCTCCGCTCGGACACGAGCTGCTCGACCTGGGTGGCGACGGCTTGGATGCGGATGACGACTACCCGGACTATGCCCGCGCCCTTGCCCTCGCCATCCTCGAGGGTCGGGCCGACCGCGGCATCCTCGTCTGCGGCAGCGGCGTCGGCGCGTCCATAGCCGCCTCCAAGATGCCGGGCATCCGCGCCGGGCTGTGCCACGACACTTATTCGGCCGGCCAGGGCGTCGAGCACGACGACATGAACGTGCTGGCGCTCGGGGCGCGTGTGATCGGTGTCGAAACGGCCGTTTCCTGCGCCGAGAGCTTCCTCGGCGCCACGTTCAGCGGCGCGCCACGCCACGTCAGGCGCGTCGGCGAGATCCGAGCCATCGAAGAGGAGGCCGCTCGCATAGAGGCGGCCCGACACGCCAAGGTCGACATGTGATCCCCGCCGCGCACCCGCTTCCAGCCAGGCTCCAGCCAGTCACGAGGCCGTCGTCATGACCGAACCGAAATCTGCCCGCACCCTCGCCGTGGATCTCGTCCTCAACGACGAGAAACTCGAAGGGGCGTTGGCTGCAGCCCGCGACCGTGCCCTCAACGAGAAATGGGCCGACCGGGCGATCGGCCGGCGCGATCCCACCGTCTGGTCCGATCAGGAGATCGTCCAGCGAGCCATCGCGACGCGACTGGGCTGGCTCGAGGCACCGTTCCACTTCGCAGACGAGACCGGCGAGCTCAAGGCGTTCGCGGCAGCGCTCCGCGACGAGGGCTTCACCACTGCCGTGCTGGGCGGCATGGGCGGCAGCAGCCTCGCGCCGGCGCTCCTCGCCCAGGTCTTCGGCGCTGCGCCGGATGCCATCCCGGTCCGTGTCCTCGACTCGACGAACCCGGCCGCCGTGGCCGCAACGCTCGACGACCTCGATCCGACAGCCACGCTCTTCATCGTCTCCACCAAGTCCGGCACCACGGCCGAATCTCTGTCGTTCGAGGAATACCAGTGGGCCCGCATCGCCGACGCTCTGAAGGACGCCGGGATTGGTCGGCCGTCGCAGCCGGGCGACTTCATGGCCGCCATAACCGACCCCGACAGGAGCCTGCGATCGATCCCACACCATGACCAGCTGCGCGAGGTCTTCCTCAACCCGCCCGACGTCGGAGGCCGGTACTCGGCGCTTACCTACGTGGGACTCGTTCCCGGCGCCTTGCTCGGCATCGACCTCGACGTGCTGCTCGAGAAGGCTCGGGCGATGGTCACTGCGTGCGGCGTGTCCGACCCTGCCGAGAACCCCGGCCTTGCCCTCGGGCTCGTCATGGGTGTCCTGGCGAAGGCGGGCCGCGACAAGCTGACCTTCGTCATAGACCGCGAAGTGGCCGCTTTCGGACCCTGGGTCGAGCAACTCATCGCCGAATCGACCGGCAAGCACGGAGTGGGCATCGTGCCCGTCGTCGGCGAGCCGCTCGGAGCCGTGTCCGCCTACGGCGACGACCGCGTCTTCGTGCGCATCGCCCTAGATGGTTCGGCCGGCCCCGACTCATCGATCGGGGACGGTGCAGATGAGCGCCTCGCCGAGCTGGCCGCGGCCGGCCATCCGGTCGTCCGCATCGAGGTCGACTCCCGGATCGAGATCGGCGCCGAGTTCGTGCGATGGGAAGTGGCCACGGCCCTGAGTGGGGCCGTCCTCGGCATCGACCCGTTCGACCAGCCGAACGTCGAGGAGGCCAAGTCCAACACGCGCGCCGTCCTGGCCGCATTCGAGGCCGGCGAGACTGCAGGCGGTAGCTCGGACGCGGCCCTGAGCGCCGCTGGCGAGCGGGCCCTGGCGACGGCCCTGAGAGCTCAGCTCGGGGCGCTCAAAGCCAACGGCTACGTCTCGATCCAGGCGTACATCGCCCAGACACCGGCGCGAGACACCGCCCTCTCCCGGATTCGAACCCTGCTGCGCGACGGGACGCACCGGGCGACGACCGTCGGCTACGGGCCCCGCTTCCTGCACTCGACCGGACAGCTCCACAAGGGGGGCGCGCCGATCGGCTGGTTCCTCCAGCTCGTGGCCGACCACCCCGACGACCGCGAGATCCCGGGCAAGGCCTACACCTTCGGCAAGCTCATCGAGGCCCAGGCGATCGGAGACGCGCGAACGCTCGGCGACCACGATCTCCCGATCCTCCGAATCAACCTCGGATCGACTCCCGAATCCGGCATGGCCGCCCTCGAGCGTGCCCTGGCCGCAGCCCTCAAGGAGGCATGACGCGATGGAACTCGGCTTCGTCGGGCTCGGCCGAATGGGCGCCAATATGGTCCGGCGCCTGCTCCTCGACAAGCATCGAATCGTCGCCTACAACAGAACCGCCGAGAAGACCAGCGAGATCATGACCGAGGGTGCCGACGGCGCGTTCACCCTCGAGGAACTCGTGGGTAAGCTGCAGAAGCCACGAGCGATCTGGGTCATGGTGCCGTCCGGTGACGCCACCGAATCAATGATCGACGAACTGCTCAAGCTCCTGGAGCCCGGCGACACGATCGTCGACGGCGGCAACAGCAACTTCCACGACACGGTTCGACGCCACGACAAAGTCGCGGTCAGGGGCGTGAACTTCATCGATGCCGGCACGTCGGGCGGGATCTGGGGCCTCAAGATCGGCTATTGCCTGATGGTCGGCGGCGAGCCCGAGCCGGTGAAGCGCCTCGAACCGATCTTCCGCTCACTGGCCCCCCAGGACGGCTACCTTCACGCTGGCGGCCCCGGCGCGGGGCACTACGCGAAGATGGTCCACAACGGCATCGAGTACGGCCTGATGCAGGCCTACGCGGAGGGTTTCGAGATCCTCCATGCCTCCGACTACAAGCTCGACCTGGCGGCCATCGCGGATCTGTGGATGCACGGCTCGGTAGTTCGATCCTGGTTGCTCGAGCTGGCCGTCTCGGCCTTCTCGCAGGATCAGGATCTGACCCACCTGAAGGGCTGGGTCGCCGATTCCGGCGAGGGACGTTGGACCGTCCAGGAGGCAATCGACAAGGACGTGCCGGCGCCTGTGATCACCCTGAGCCTGCTCAACCGTTTCCGCTCCCGCCAGGACGACAGCTACCAGGCCAAGGTGCTCGCCGCCCTTCGCAACGAGTTCGGCGGTCACGCCGTAAAGACCGAATGAAGATGACCGCCGCTCGCCGAAACTCCGGCTTCCGACCACGATCCGTCGTCCGATGAGCCCACCCCGCTCGCCCGTTCCGCCGCCTCTCGCCCGAACCGCGCTCCAGCTCAGGCAAGCCGCGACGGCGGCCCGTCGACGTGGGCGGACGGATGCCGACGCCAACCCGCTCCGACAGGGGCTGCGCCTTGAGCGCGTACCGGACCCGTGCGCCTTCGTGCTGTTCGGAGCGACCGGAGACCTGGCTCACCGCAAGGTCATTCCGGCTATCTATCAGCTGTGGCGGACGAACCTGCTGCCGGCCGAGTTCGGCCTGGTGGCCGTGGCCCGTCGCCCTTACACGGACGCGGCATTCGCGGACGAGGTCCGTGCCGCGCTCGAGAAGTACTCGCGCGTCCAGCCAATCGATCAGGGAGCCTGGACCGAGTTCGCCAGACGCATCAGCTACCAGCAGCTCGACTTCGCCGACGACGCCGGATTCGACAGGCTTGGCCTCAAGCTCGACGAACTCGACAGGGAGGCCGGCACGGCCGGCAACCGCCTCTTCTACCTCGCAACGCAGCCATCGCAGGTCACCGAGATCGTGCGCCAGATGGGCCGCGTCGGCCTCGACCACGAGATGCGCGGCGCCGGCTGGCGTCGCCTCATCGTTGAGAAGCCGTTCGGGCGCGACCTCGAATCGGCGCGCCTCCTCAACCACGAGGTCAACAAGGTCTTCCGCGAGTCGCAGGTCTACCGTATCGACCATTATCTCGGCAAGGAGACGGTCCGAAACCTGCTCGTATTCCGATTCGGCAACGGCATCTTCGAGCCGGTCTGGAACCGGAGCTATGTGGACCACGTTCAGATAACCGTGGCCGAGTCGATCGGCGTGGAAGCCCGCGGCGCCTTCTACGAGGAGACCGGGACCAGTCGCGATATCCTGCAGAACCACCTGCTTCAGCTGATGACCCTGGTGGCCATGGAGCCTCCCTCGTCCTTCCAGGCAGACGCCCTTCGCGACCAGAAGCTCCAGGTTCTTCGGGCGATCGCCGCCCCCGACGTCGAGCAGGTCCGCCGGGATGTAGTTCGCGGTCAGTACGGCCCGGGCTGGGTCCAGGGCGACCCCCAGCCGGGCTATCGCGAGGAGCCCGAGGTGGATCCCGAGTCGGAGACGGAGACGTACGTGGCCGGCCGCTTCACGATCGACGACTGGCGATGGAGCGGCGTCCCGTTCTACCTGCGCGCCGGGAAGCGACTTCCAAAGCGCGCCACCGAGATCGCGATCCAGTTCAAGGACGTGCCTCTGCGGCTGTTTCGCGAAGCGTCGGGCGATCCCGCACCCAACGTCCTGGCAATGCGCATCCAGCCCGACGAGGGGATCATGCTGCGTTTTGCGGCCAAGGTGCCGGGCCTCGGCCTGGACGTTCGGACCGTGAACATGGACTTCGCCTATGACACCTCGTTCGTGGTGGATTCTCCCGATGCGTACGAAACACTGATCCTCGACGCGCTGTTGGGCGACGCTTCGCTCTTCACGCGGGCCGACGAAGTCGAGGCCGCCTGGTCTGTCGTCACGCCGATCGTCAACGCCTGGGCCGACATGCCCGCGCCAAGCTTCCCGAACTACGCCGCAGGTTCGTGGGGGCCGGAGGCGGCCGACGATTTGATGGAACGGGACGGACGACGGTGGAGAAGGATCTGACGGCCCCGCGCCCGGCGGCCCATTCCGTCCCCGAGATCGAGGGTCAGCTGGGCAAGCTCTGGGCGCGCGCGGCATCGGCCCGCGTCGAGGCAGCGAAGGCCGGGGCCGCAGCCGCCCTCGCGGCCGCCCGCGAGACAAGCGACGCCGGCGGGCACCACGTGGCAGCCCGGACCAGCGTCCTCAACCTGGTGGTGGTAGCCGGCGAGGCCGACGCCGCCGAGCGGTGTGCGGCCACGATCTCAGGCACGGCCGGCCGCCACGCCTCGCGGTCGCTGATCCTTTCGGCTGTTGACCCGGAGGGGCCGCCGGGCCTGGAAGCCAGCATCGAGGGTCTCCAATTGACCACGGCCGATGGTCGGGCCGAGACCGGAGCGGAGACGATCCGCGTCGCCGCACACGGGGAGACGGGTCACCATCTGGCCTCGATCATCGTGCCGCTGCTGGTCCACGACCTGCCCGTGGCGCTGTGGTGGCCCGGCGACCCGCCTTTCGGCTCGCATCGGGCCGGCCGATTGCTGCCGATCGCCGACCGACTCATCGTGGACGGCTCGGGCTGGAGCGGCGACGGCCTGGACCTGCTGGCCAAGCTGGCCATCGTCGCGGAGGAGCTGCGCCTGGTCGTCGTCGACTGGGCCCTGCTGCGTCAGGCTCGCTGGCGGGAGGCTCTCGCCTCCGTGTACGACCTGCCCGACCTGAGGCCACATCTCGGCGCCGTTCGCCGCATCGATGTGGAGTACGCGACACCGGATCTCGGCGACCCCGCGGGCCGGACGAACGTGGTTCGGCCGCTCTATCACGTCGCCTGGCTGGCGTCACGGCTGGGCATGACCGTGGTCGCGCCGCTCTGCCGCGAAGAGAACGGCCGGCGGGTTGCCACGCTCCGTCAGAGGGACCATGCGGTGGACGTAGTCTTGCGTCCGGTCGTCTCGGACCTGGGCGCCGGATCAACAGTCCGGGTCGAGATCTTCTCCCGGCTCCGAGGAGCCGAACTCGTGGGCAAGGTCGCGGCCGACGACCGCCGCGTCGAGGTCTCGGTCTGCGAGAACGGCCCGGAGCGTGTCCGCCGCAGCTACGTCGCACCGCGTTTGACCGACGTGGACCTGCTCGGCCGGGCGATCGAGGAAAGTTCGCCAGACCCCGTCGCCGTCGGCGCGCTGGCGATGGCCGGCCGACTTCTCGGGGTGGATGCGCCGGCGCACGAGGCGGTCGACAGACACAGGATCCACCACGATGGCTGAGGCGCAGCGGGACCTCTCGGCCTCCTTCGAGCCCGCCGCCGCGAGCACGCCCGAGCCCATCGGCATGAGCGCGTCGCTGCTGCCCATGCCCAACGAGGGCGAGCCGGAGATTGTCGTCGTCGCGGACCCGGGCGCGGCGGCCGGGGCCGCTGCCGAGCGGATCGCGGCGGCCCTGATCGTCGCCGCCGAACGGCGCGGGCGCGCCGACTTCTGCACGACCGGCGGTAGAATCTCCGTTGCGATCTATCGGATCCTGGCCGAGCCCCCGCTGGTCGAGCGAATTCCCTGGTCGCAAGTTCACGTTTGGTGGGGCGACGATCGCTTCGTTCGGCGCGGCCACCCCGAGTCGAACGTGACTGCCCTCGACGATGTGCTGCTCGGTGGAAGCGAGTCGCGGGCCGGCGCCCCGCTGCCGTCCTCCAACATCCACCCATTTCCAACGGACCTGGCGCTGGGCGAGAGACGTGACAACAGCTGGTGCGCCGCCCGATATGCCGCGGAGCTCGGCGCCCAGGTGCCGCTTGCTGACGGCAACTGGCCCGCCTTCGACCTCATCCTCGTGGGCGTCGGCGACGACGGCCACGTCCTGTCCTGCTTCCCGAGTTCGCCGGCCCTGGCCAGCACGGCCTGGACGCTCGGGGTGCCCGCGCCCACCCACATCGGGCCGCACCTGCCGCGCGTGACCGTCAACCCGAGGATGCTCGAGGCGTCGCCGGTGCTCGTCGTGACGTGGGGAGCGAGCAAAGCCGAGGCGCTGGGTCACGTTTTCGGCGCGATCCGGGACGATCGCCGCTGGCCCGTCCAGCGAACGCGGCGGACCGGCGCAACCTGGATCGTGGACGAAGCCGCGGCAGCCAGGATTCCGGCGAATCTGCGCGGGTAGTCGCCCGGTCGGGCAGAGCGAGGCAGAGAAGGAACCGCCGCCCCGAAGGGCGGCGGTCGGTTGGTGAAGAGAGGCTTGCGGGCCGAGGACTACGCGCCTTCGGCGGGCTCGAACTTCGTCTTGCGCATGAACCAGAGGAAGATGGCCGCCCCGGTCGCGGCGAAGCCGAGCAGGCTGAGGTTCAGGATCGGGTAGGAGAGGCTCGGGTTCGACCCGCTCACGAGCGCGTTCGGTATCCCGCCCAGCGCTGTGGAGATGGAGTTCAGGGAATCCACCTCGTCGCCGCCCTCGACGCCGTACACCTGCGGAATGATATAGAGCATCGACGCGAGGACGAGCAGGATCGAAACGATGCGAAAGCTCCTCGCGTCGTCGTCCGAGTCGCCTGTCAGCTTGGCGAGCAGGGCCCAGAAGAGCACCAGCGCGGCGAGCGGCGCGGTGATCGGAACGGCCAGGTCGGCGCTCATGTAGATGTTGGGGAAGAGGAAGACCGCGCTCAGGGCGAACGTCACGACGAGCAGGCCGTCTCGAATCAGGATGTAGCTGAGCCACCAGACGTCGCCGCCGAAACGGAGCGTCAGGCCCTGCAGATAGCGGACGACGTACGGCCGCGCGAAGTGGAGCGCCAGCGTGAAGGCCCACAGGATCGGCAGCACGGCGGCAACTGAAAGAACGACCCAGTACTGAGTCCCCTGGACGAGAGCTGCTTGCTGATCCATCGTGATCTCCTAGCTCTGCGCCGCGGGCTGGCTGGCAGCGCCGGCATCGGCCTTGCGCGGGGAGGGCGAGGCAAGGCGGAGGTTGTAGAAGACGGCGACCAGGCCCATGATCCCGACCAGGAATGCCGAGAGGTAGCACAGGGCCAGGGCGATGGTCGTGTTCTGGGAGGAAACGAGCACCGAGGCCAGCTGGTTGGAGATGCTGCTGCCGACGGTCGTGACCTGGACACCCAGGAGATACGGCACCAGGTAGAGCGTCGCGCCGAGCCCGATCAGCGCCGTCTGAGCGTTGAAGCTTCTTGGGTCGGCGTCAGCCCGGGTCATCAGCTTCAGCAGCAGGGCGCCGAACGCGCACACTGCCGCCAGACCGCCCGTGATCGGCAGGTCGTTCTCCCTGACCACGTCCGGGTAGAAGAAGATGAAGCTTCCCAGGAAGACCTGCAGCAGGAAGATGTCCCTCATCCCGACGTAGATCGTCCACCACAGGTCAGCGCCGAGCCTGAGGGTGAACTTGCGCGTTAGGGCCAGCATGTACGGCCGCGCCAGGTGCAGGGCGACGGCCAGCAGCCACAGCGCAACGAGCGCGGCGGCGATCGTCCCTTCGATGAATTGTTCGGCCGCGCCGAACGCCGGTGAGTCCATCAGTCTCGACCTCCTGTGATCGACGGCGGGGTGCTCGCTGATTCGGCGAGGTTGGGCCGGCCACCCAGCCCGGGCATTGGCTCTCCAGGTTGGACAGCGCGACCATCCCCGGGCCCGCGTCCGGACTTGACATGCACCTGCGCACAGCGATAGACCGCATCGCACCTGAAGCAGCGCGCTGCTTCGGCCGTTGCAGCGGCCGGCTCCAGGCTCGGTTGAGTCGCGACGAATGAGCCCGGTCGATAGGGCGGGATCTCCATCCCGACGCGCGGCCGCGTCGCGAGATCGACAGTCAGCACAGGTTCGGGCGCTCTCGGCACCCGGACCGTGGCCATGATCTCCGCCTCGCCATCGCTGCAGCCGGAGAGGTACTCGTGGATGGAACCGGCGGCGCGGCGACCGGCTCCCACGGCGTGGATGATCGTCTTGGCGCCGGACACCACGTCGCCGCCGGCGAAGACCCCCCTACGGCCGGTGGCCATACCGGCGTCGGCGACTATGCCCGAGAAACCGCTCGTCTTGATGCCGGCCCCCGCGGGCAGGATCGATGGATCTGGCTCCTCGCCGACGGCCACCAGGATCGTCGTCGCGTCGATGACCCGGTCGTTCCCGGGGATAGATTCGTAGACGGCGCGCCCGCCCTCGAACCTGCCCGTCGGCCGCTGCCTGACGTACTCGACTGCAGTCGCGCCCGACTCGCGGCCGTGGACCTCCGTCACGGCCGCCTCGAAGAGGATCGCGATGCCCTCGTGCTCGGCCGCCTCCACCTCTTCGACCTGGGCGGGCATCTCGGCCCTGCCGCGGCGGTAGAGGATGGTAACCGACGATGCGCCGGATCGGAGAGCGGACCGAGCGGCGTCCATAGCCGTGCTCCCACCGCCGACAACCACGACTGCCCCCCTGAGTTGGGGCTTCTCGCCGAGATTCACTTGTTTGAGGAATAGCGTGGCCGGGATCACGCCCGGAAGGCCATCGCCCGGTACGCCCAGCTTGCGGCTGCGAGACGCGCCGGTGGCCACGAAGACGGCGTCATACCCGGCCACCAGGTCGGCCAGCGTGAAGTCGCGGCCCATAGCGTTGTCGAGCTTGAGTTCCACACCCAGGCCGATAATCCGATCTATCTCCAGGCGCAGGACTTCGCGCGGCAGGCGGTATTCGGGGATGCCGATCGCCATCATCCCGCCCGGCACCGGCATCGCCTCGAAGACGGTCACCCCATACCCGAGTCTGGCCAGGTAGTAGGCGGCTGCCATGCCGGCGGGTCCGCCTCCGACAATGGCGACTCTCTCCTTTCGCCGACTCGCCGGAGGGGCAACGGGCGGCAACTCACCCTGCTCGGTCGCAAAACGCTTGAGGCGTCGGATCGCAATCGGTTCGTCGAGAGTGCCGCGTCGGCAGACCGTCTCGCAAGGGGCGGTACAGATCCAGCCGCAGACCGAAGGGAACGGATTGACCTCGGAGGCAACTGCGTAGGCTTCGTCGTACCGACCCTGCTCGATCAGCCCGATGTACCGCCCGGCGTCGGTGCCGGCAGGGCAGGCTTCCTGGCAGGGCGAGATGGGATCCTGGCGAGACCCGGTCACCATGGACCGCCAGACCTGCCAATCCTGCGGCCGCTCGCTCGTGCGCCACTGGAACAGATCCCCCCATGGCGAGACGCGAGCCGGCTTGAGGGACTCGCGAGTGACTTCGCTCAACGGCTGCCAGGCTGGCGTCCGCTCCGCCGGCCTGGAGATCGGACCCTGGCGGGCGGCGAGGGGCGTCAGCCCCGCGACGCTATCCAGGTCGACGACGTGTGTCGGGCACTCGCGGACGCAGATCCCGCAACCGATGCATTCGCCCACCTGGACCGGGTATTCCATCATCCAGTCGAAGGGCCTGCCGAATGTCCCGGACCCTTCAACGCCCGGCTTCTGCGGTCGGCTCATGTCGAGGGCCTGAACCGGGCAGACGTCCATGCAGACGCCGCAGTTCAGACAGCCTCCGGTCTGGATCTGGATCCGATAGCCCATTGAACGCCTCGACCGTGCGGATTGCTCGGCCGAAGAATGGCGTCCAGGACGATCCCGTGCATCTGCCGGAGGAAAGGAGTTGTCCTACCCGGAGGGGTGGTGGCCGGAGGCTACTCGCAGGTGGGGAATCGCCGATTCGGCGCCATCGACTCCGGGGCGCCGCCGAGCCGAAGCTCAGCGGCGTCGGTACGGCAGATCACGGTGGGATCGCTGGCTCGGGGTGTTTTCCCTCGACAGATCCGGCACGAGTCCCTCGCGGACGGCGCGGGCGGCCAGCTCGGCGCGGTTCTGGGCGTGGAGTTTCTCGACGATGTTCTTGAGATGGAACTTGACAGTGTTCTCGCTGATGCCCAGCTCGGTCGCAATCTCGCGGTTGCGGAGGCCGACCGTTACGAACTTGAGGACTTCGAGTTCTCGGTCGGTCAGTCGCTGCGTATCCTGCCGGGCCACATCGGGCGCCCGGAGGAATTCGTCGATGATCCGGGCAGCCGTGGCCGGCGTGATCGCTGGTTCACCACGGGCCACGCCTTCGAGCATCGATCGAAGCTGAGGTGCCTCCAGGTTCTTGAGCAGGTATCCCTGCGCACCGGCCTTGATGGCGCGGAAGAGATCCGCCTCGTCCTCACTGACCGTCAGCATGACGATCGCCACTTCGGGATGGCGCTCCTTGATCCTGGCCGTGGCCTCGATCCCGGAGACATTCGGCATCCGGACGTCCATCAGGACGACCTCGGGCGAGGTCTCGTCCACGAGATCGACCGCCTCGGCTCCATCCGAAGCCTGGCCCACGACTTCGTGGCCCCAGGCAAGCAACAAGGAGGCGACCCCATCGCGGAAGAGGGCATGGTCGTCGACGAGCACGGTTCTCATGGCTTCACTCTGCCTCCGAAACGGTTGCAGCGGACGATCGGCCCGCCTGGTGCTGCGCCGGTGGGCGCAGAGTCTCTTGGGACGGGACGGCGACGGCGGACTGAGAGCTCGAGAAGACGCCACGGATCGGAACGCGAAGCTCGACCTGGGTTCCGGCACGGGCCGCGCTATGCCAGGTGATGCTGCCACCGACCGATTCCGCCCGCTCCCGCATTCCCGCCAGGCCGAAATGGGGCCAGCGCTCCGGTCCGATCACGAGCAGCTCGGCATCGAAACCGACACCGTCATCTTCGATGCGCAGAACGAGCTCGCTCCCCTCCAGGCCCAGCGCCAGACTTACCCGCCGAGCGCGGGCGTGCTTGCGGACGTTGGTCAGCGCCTCCCTGGCTATGCTGAAGACCTCGGCCTGGGCCTCAGCCGATAGGGGCGCGTTGGCCGCATCCCTGTCCGCTTCAAAACGGACCGCAAGCTTCGAGGATTCCGCGTACATCGCCGCGTACTCCTCCAGGGCAGATGCCACGCCCCGGTCCCGAGGCACCGGTGTGGACAGGTTGAGGATCGCCTCGCGCACGTCCACGTAGACCGACCGGGCCGCCTCTGCCAGCTCGGCGAGCTGTCGGCGAGCCTCGGCTACGCGGCCGTCGGCGAGCATCTCTTCCACGGCCTGGGACTTGGTGCTGACGTACGCGAGGACCTGGGCCAGACCGTCGTGCATCTCGCGAGCGATGCGCTCCCGCTCATGCTGGACGGCGAGAACCCGAAGCTCGCCCTGCAGCCTCGCCGCCTCGAGCGCCAGCCCTGCCTGCGTGGCCAGGGCCGACAGAGTCTCCACTTCATGCTCGTCGAAGTGCCGGTTCACGCCCTTCGCGATCGCGAGGCCGAGGGCCCCGACCCGCTTCTCGCCGTGGCTGACGGCTGCGGAGAGCCGAACCTGGTAGCCGGGCCGCAGGTAGCAGTCGAAATCGTCCTCCGCCTGCTCCATGACCCCAGCAAGCGCCGGCTCGTCGCCGATGAGAACCCCGGGGGCGGCGCTGGCCGCCCGCAGGCGCAACTCGCCTGACGGTCCGTCCAGGGCCAGCAGGACTGCGTCGACTCCAAGAAGGGAGCGGGCGTGGTCGACGATCGAGGCGATCGTCTGGTCGGGATCGGCCCGGCCGGAAACGGCGAGGCTCACGTCGTACACGGCCCGAAGCACCGCGTTGCGTGATTCAAGTGCGGCGTTGCGCTCTCGGAGATCGACGTTCAGCAGATCGATACGGCGGAAGGCGAGCCATGCGCCCGTTCCGACGACCGCGGTGACGACCGCGAGCACGAGCAGGGTGTGGAATGGGAACGGCAGGAAGGCGTCGAAGACCGAGTCGCTAAGCGCCTCGACGGTGCCGACGAGGAGCACGGCGGCGAGAACGACGAGCCAACGACGACGGCGATGCATCCACGACTCCGGGCGGGCGGCAGTCTGCCGACTTCGGGTCGGCCGTGCCCACCCTTTCGGGCAGTACTATGAGCCTACGCGGCGCGGTGATAGCGGAATTGGCGGGCATGTCCTGAGGTGCGGCACAACTCCTCGTCCGGACGGCCGCCAGGCAAGACCCTCGAGCTCGATCCGCCACTCCTTCCCGGGAAGCCGCGGTCGGTCTCCCCGTCGGCATCCACGCCGACATCCACGCTCGCGCCCGAATATGTCGTAGCGATCGATCAGGTCGGTTGACGGGCACAATCGGGGCGGAGATAGTCGTGGCGACATGGTCGCCACGAGCAGATCCCCACGGAGTACAGCCCCAACCGATGAGCCGGGAGCGCCCGGTCAACATCGGGCGCCGGGCAGCGCTGCTTCCACCGAAGCGCTCGAGCTAACCGCCGTCGAGGCGGCCAAGCGGGTCGCCCGTCTCTTTCCGGAGGTGTACAGGCGGTACCACTGGGCCAACCGGGTCCGGGGTGGAGATCTACCGATCACGCGCCGCGCACTTGAGGTGCTGCAGCACCTTTGGGCCAGCGGACCGTCGACCGTCGGCGAGCAGGCGGCGCATCTCGGCTTGAGGCGCAACTCCGTGTCGGAACTGCTCCAACGACTCGAGGCGAAGGGACTCGTCGCCCGGATCCGCGACGAGCGCGACGAACGTCGGGTCCTCGTCTGGCTGACCGAGTCGGGGCGCGATGTCGTCGCGAGGGTTGGCCAGGTGCTGGCCCCGGACCTCATAGCACAGATCATGGAGGCCCTGTCGCCCGAGGAACGAGCGGCCGTCGTCCGCGGCTTCGAGCTGCTCGCCTCCGCCGACCCCTCGAAGCCACCCGCGGCCGCCGGGCCGGCAGCCGCCACGCCACCAGAAAGGAATCTCCGATGACCGTTACCGTGAGTTGCGAGTCCTGCGGCATGCCCCTGGCGGGCGCCGAAGACCACGCCCTGTCCGACCCAACGATCCCCTACTGCAGCTACTGCGCCCCCGAAGGCAAGCTGCCCTCTGTCGACGAGCGACTCGAGCGCTTCACTCAATGGACCATGAATCAGGACGGACTCGACTACGCGGCTGCCCGCGAGAAGGCCCGCGCCTACATGAAGACGATGCCCGCCTGGAAGGATGCCATCTAGCCGCACCGACTCCGACACGAGGGCGAGGCCGCCGGCAGTCTGGCCGCCTCGCCCCTGACCTCACGCGTTGAGGAATCGTGCGCGAGGACGACTCGAAATCGTGCGATCGGCTGATCCTCGCAGTCGGTTGCCAACGATATGATCCGGTCGTCCGTCCCGCACTGGACCACTCGATAGCGCCAGGAGTCATCGTGCCGCACATGGATTTCGTCGGTTGGATCGTCGTCGGCTTCATGGCCGGCGCGTTCTCCGGGGCCGTCGTGGAGAGGGGGCCTCACGGCTGTCTCGCCAACACGGCGGTCGGAATCCTGGGCGGTCTTCTCGGTGGCTGGTTTGCGACCGAAGAGCTGCACATGGACAGCAGCCGCGGCTTCCTGGGCGCGCTGCTGGTTGCCTTCCTGGGCGCCATCGTGGTCCGCTTGATTCTCGATGCGCTCGAAGGGGACGGGCGCCGCGGCCAGCCCGGCCGGCGCAACTAAGGCGCGTCATCGCTCCTTCGGCGGACCTGCCCACTTCGCCAGGCCGAGCCGTGCATGGCATGGCCAGCGCCGCCGGGCCGCGATCGCGGTAGCATGCGGTCTCTAGAAGCCCGGCCGCCCGGGGCAAGCTCCTCCCGGGCCCGAATCCGCCGCTAGAACGACATGCCCCAAGGAGGGCGACGATGACAACCACCAACATCGACAACGCCGCTTCCTCGCAACCGGGGGCCCCCGCGGCAGCGGCTCCAGCGGAGCCCAAGGCCCCGGCCGAGCGTCCCTATTCGCCGGGGCTCGAGGGAGTCATCGCCGCAGAGACGGCCGTCGGTTTCGTCGATGGCGCCAACGGCCGGCTGCTCTACCGCGGCTACCCGATCGGCCAGCTTGTGGAGAGAGGCACCTATGGCCGGGTCGCCGAGCTGCTGTGGACGGGCGAGTGGCGCAAGAGCGCGCGCCTGGTCCCGGCCGAAGTGCCCGAGCCGGTCATGTGTGCACTTCGGGAGCTACCCAACCACACCCACCCGATGGACGCGCTCCGGACCGCCGTCTCCGTCTGGGGCGCCTGGCACCGGCCCCACTGGCCGCCAACGGTGGACCAGGCTCGCGAGCTGACCGCGTTCGCACCCTCGGCGCTGGCCGCCTACCACCGCCTCCGCAACGGCCTGGAGCCGGTGAAGCCGAACCCGAAGCTCTCTCTGGCGGGCGGCTTCCTCCAGCAGCTGAACGGCAAGGACCCCGATCCGGCCGCGGCGCGGGCCCTGGACGCGTACTTCATCGTGGGCGCCGAGCACGGGCTCAACGCATCCACGTTCACCTGCCGGGTGATCATCTCGACGCGATCCGATCTCGCCAGCGCCGTCTGCGGCGCGATCGGCGCCCTCAAGGGCCCGCTCCACGGCGGCGCCCCCGCGGAGGTCGTGAGCCAGCTTCACGAGATCGGCTCGCCCGACCGCGCCGAGCAGTGGGTTCGCGAGGCAATCGCTCGCGGCGACAAGATCATGGGCTTCGGCCATCGTGTCTACCGCGCCTACGACCCGCGAGCGGCCGCCCTCCGCAAGGTCGCCGAGGGCATGGCCGACATGGCCGAGTGGCTCGATGTTGCCGTCAAGGTGGAGGACGTGGTCCTTCGCGTATTCGGCGAGCTCAAGCCGGATCGGGTCATCAAGACGAACGTCGAGTACTACGCCGCGGCGGTTCTGCAGGGCGTGGGTCTTCCGCCCGACCTCTTCCCACCGACATTCGCCCTGGCCCGCATGGCCGGCTGGGGCGCTCACGCAATCGAACAGGCCTCTGCCGACAAGCTGATCCGGCCCGACGCCCGATACGTCGGCCCGGCCGAGATGGACGTCCCCTCGCTCGGTTCCCGCTAGCGCCGCGGTCTGCCGCCCCTGACCTGGGAGGTCCGAGCTCAGTCGAATCGGTCGGCCGCACGCTTGGCCGCGGCATCGATCGCTCGGGCAGCCGCGGTGTCGGCGCCGGCCGCCGCCGGCAAACGCGACCTGCCCCCGCCGGTGCGCCAGGCGAACGCAAGGGCCAGCAACGTGGCCACGCCAAGGACTCCGGCCGCCACGTAGAACACGGCCCTGAGGCCGGCGGTCACGACGCCGGCTCCGATCGCCGGCCCGGTTATGCCGCCGATATAGAGCGGCAGGTAGATCAGGTTGAGCGTCGCGGATCGACGCTCGGCCGGAACCTCCGTGGCCAGCAGACCGGACACCATGGCCCCGACGACCGTCTGGAATGCGATGGCCAGACTGTACGCGACGGCCAGCCCGGCGACGGTCGAGGCGAGGGGCAGAAAGGTCAGAGCTACGGCGACCCCGGCGGTCGCGCCAACAAGGACGGGCCTGAAGCCGAGTCGATCCGCTACCCAGCCACCCGCCGGCGAAACGGCCGCACCGACGAGAGCGGCCACGCCCAGCACGAGGCCTACCGACCCTGCCACCTCGAGCGACGTGTGCTCGACGTTGTGGACCAGCAGGGACATGTACTGCGCCGACATCTGGCGTCCGACGAACACGACGCCGTATACGACGAACAGCCAGCGCACGATCGGATCCGACATAACGCCGCGAACGGCTGCGGAGGCGAGGCGCAGTGTGCTGCCCGTCGGCACGACCTCGGGCCTCACTTCGCTCGACGCCACGGCCAGCATCAGCGCGACTCCCACCGACAGGGCCGCCGCGAGGGCGAACACGGCCGCGCTGGTGAAATGGAGCTGATCGATCATCAAGGAGCCGATGGCCGGCCCAGCCCCGAACCCCAGCGGGCTGCTGGCGGCGAAGAACCCCATCGCCAGGCCGAGCCTGTGGTTCGGCGTGACGTCGCGGATGGCGGCCATCATCACGCCGCTGTTGCCCAGCTGGAAACCAACGAGCAACATCGCCACGACCAGCTGCCAGGGGGCCTGGCTGGCGGCCACCAGGCTGAACACGACCGCCTCGACGATCGCGCTGCGGATGATCACGGCCTTGCGGCTGTACTTGTCGGCCCAAACGCCCCACAGCGGAATGAAGGGCAGGCCCGACAGGAAGAACAGGGCCCCGAGCACGCCGACGAAGCGCCCGACGTCGGGTGCGGCCAACCCGACCTCCGTCAGCCGGTTCGGCAGGAAGGCGTATATCTGGGCCACTCCCAGGCCTTCGACGAAGGAGGTGACCCAGTACAGGGCAAGCAGGGAGCGCCAGTCTGGCGCGGGCCGGGAATGCATCGAAGCAGCCTACTCGAGCGACGGGGGCTGGGACAGATCGGTGGTGACGATACCGGCGCCGATCGGAGCTGGCGTGCCAGCTTCGCCCTTCATGGAGGGTCGATGACGGGCCGATTGGCCCGATGTAGCCGATAGGCGGTATCTTTCGTGGGTCCATCGCCGACGACTGATGGATCGGACAGGAGGAGACGGGTGGACGACAGGATCTGGAAGAACATCTCGATCGTGTTGGGCGTTGCCTGCGCATTGCTGATCGGCGTCGCCGGGGCCCTGATGATCGTCGGGAGCAAGGCCGGGTCTTCGGTCGCCACGCCCACTCCGCAGGTCAGCGGAATCGCCGCCGCGTCGACCGCCCCGGCCGCGTCGCTGCCAACCGGCCCGCAGTCGAGCGAAACGATCGCTCCCACTCCGACTCCGGGGCAACCCAGTCCGGCGACGATCACGTTCAACAGCATCGCCCTCGACGCCTCGACGGACTCCAAGGCGACGGCCCGCACCTTCACCTTCACCAGCGACGGTGCCGGTCCCGTGACCTATGCCGTGACAAAGACGTCGGCCGGCGGCAGCACCAAGATGTGCGCCAAGGTCGACACAGGCGCGTACGGATGCAAGGTCGGGAGCCTGCCCAACTTCCTCAAGGGCGTAGCCGACGGGCCGCACGACACCTGGGTTGTCACCCTCGTGGGCTACGGCTCCTCCAAGCCGACCGTCGACGTCACCTTCACATGGCCCACGACCAGTCCAAAGATCACGCTCAGCCACGGTCGCTTCCAGGGCAGCACCACCGCAGGCGTAGCCGAGGCCCTGAACGGCTTCACGGCCACGTTCACGCCTCGCACCGGCGGCACGATCAACGTACAGGCTACGTGGACGGTCGTTACTGCCGATGCCAGCTTGACTCTTCTCGACGCCACGACCACGCCTTCCGTCACGGTCGATCAACGTCAGTACACCGGTGTCACGTACATCAACCCGGCATTCACCGCCAATGTCGACCCCACGAAGACGTACGTAGTCAAGCTGCGGAATACCTCCGCCGACAATCCGAGCCCCCGCCCCGACCTGACGGCCCAAATCTCATTCCCATAGCTTCCGGTAATCCGCACTCCTTCCTCGAGGGCGGGACCCGAAGCCAGCTGAACCTGATCGAGTCGGCAGAGGCAGCTTCCGAGCCCAAGCGACGGAGGTCGAGGCTGTGTGAGACACCACCACTGGGCGCGGCCGGGCCACGCCGGCGGCGGTCGGAAGTCGAGCGGCTACTCGGCGGAAAGCTCGTCTCGCCGGACGAGTCGTCCGAGCGCCCGAACGCGGAAGCCGGTCCAGACCCCCGTTCGGAAGTAGACGTCGGCCATGACCAGGGTCGAGACCGCCTCCTCGCTTGGCAGGCGAACCAGGACGAGCGATCCAGACATGTCGGAATAGCCGCCAACTTCAACGATCGTGCCCGCCGCGCGCAACTCGGCCATGCGCGCCAGGTGCTCGGCTCGGACGGCGGCGCGTCGCTCAGCGGCATCGCGACCGTAGGTCGCCTCCACGACCCAGATCTGCTCGATGGCGAGGCCGCCTGGAATCTCGCCGGCCATGGTTTCCTCCTAGGCCTCGCCCTGCGCGCCCGGAACCGGGACCGTGCCCTCGGGCAACTCGGACGCATTGGAGACCGCCGTTTCCGCGATCGTGGCCGCGTCCCCGGTCGTGATCTCGGCGACAGCCGTAGCGGCGTCCGGCTCGCTCGACCCTCCTGATTGGCCATCGGTCGCGGTGGCGGTCGGGACGTCGGCCGCCGGCTCGATCTCGATCGGGCCCGGCAGTTCGACGACCAAATCTGCAAGGCCGTCGTATCTGTCCGAGCAGGCCAGGTAGATGACCTGGAAATCCGACGAAAGCTCGCGCAACAGCAGCGCCGCCCGCGCGGCCCTGGTGTCGTCGAAAGTCACGAACGGGTCGTCCAGGACCAGCGGCGGACGTCGGCCCTGCGTCACGAGCCTCACCAGGCCTATGCGAGCGGCGAGGAAGACCTGGTCGATCGTGCCCTTGCTCAACTGGCTGGCCGCAACCCAGTCGCCACGTTCCGGGGCCCACGCATGAATGTCCAGGGTCTGGTCGTCGATGCTCACTTGCCTGTACCGGCCGCCGGTCAGCCGAGCGATGTCGCGCCCGACCTGTTGCTCGAGAAAGCGCGTGGCCTTGCGCATGGTCCCGCTTTCAGCAGCATCGATCGCCGCCAGCGTCATCTCGTAGATCCGGACCCTGCGCCTGAGCGCCGCCAGCTGGTTCTGCCAGATGACGAGCCGCTCGGCCTCGCCCGCGACCTGCTCCGCGTCAACCGGGTTGGCGTCAACGCGAGCGATAGCCCCCGCCTCCGAATCGCGCGCCCGTTCGAGCGCGGCGTGGCGCTCGCGAACCTCGGCCTCCAGCCGCTCCCGCGCCCTGGCATCGTTGGCGATCGGTCCGAGAGCCCCGAGCGCGGCCGACTTCTGTTCCATCTCGAGGGCCGCCCCGTCTCGTACCTCTGTGACGCTGCCCGTTTGGCCCGCCAGCAGCGCCGAAACCTGGACCTGCAGGGTCGCGATCTCCTGCCGCCGTGCCTGTTCGGCTGCCAGCAGCTTCTCGGCGGAAGCGACGTCGGGCACGCCCATCTCGCGCAAGATGCCCTCCACGCCAGCCTCGGATATGCGCAAACTCTCTTCGGTGCCAGCGCGACCCTGGCGCCGCAGGGCCCGATCACGCCGGCGAGCTTCGTTACTGCGCCGAATGTTCATGGCTTCTGAACGCCGCTCCCACAGGCGAACGGCCAGGTAGACCGTCACGCCCAGGCAGGCCAGACTCAGCACCAGGACCGGCAGAAGCGCGCGGGCGACGCCGAACGAAGCAGTAAGCGCGGTCGCCGCCAGCGCAATCAAGGCGAGGCCAACCCCGCTCCGATACTCAGGCTCGGGCTCGTCGGGCTCTACTTCCGGCCCAAGATCCTCCAGAAGGGTCTCCTGCATGATCGAGGCGCGGCTCTGCAGCGTCCGAATGCGCTCGAGCTGGTCGCGCAGACTCGAGATTGATCGCTGGGGCCTGGCCTCCACCTCCTGTAGCCGGCGCTGAGCCTCGGCGGCCTGGCGGTAACGCTCGTATCGCTCCGCGACGACGGCCCGATCCGACCGCAGACGCTCGGCCTGATGGGCGGCCTCGAGCATGTTCCGGCTCTCGGATAGCGCGGTTTCGGCCCGAAGCCGCGCGTCACGGGCCTTTGCCAGCGCGTCGCGATCGACCTCGAGCTTCTCGAGGGCACCCTCGCCGTTCTTGAGGGCCGCCTCGGCGCGCGCGACCGCCTCAGAGGCAATCTTGAGTCGGCCGGGATTCTTGTCGCCGCGCGACTTCAGGGCCCGGATTGCGTCCTCCAGGCGAGCCCTGGCTCGGGACGAACCCTTGTCGCCGCCGCCGATGCTGGCCTGCAGCCGATCCCGCAAGGCACCCTCGTCTCGATCGAGATCGTCGAGCTCCTCGTGCCGGATCGAGGCCGTGGAACGGAAGAAGGCTTCGTTGGGAATGCCGGTCAAATCGGCCAGGATCTGTTCGGCCTTGGCAGGGTCCGTGCAAACGTGGCCGCCGAAATCGAGCGAAACGCGTCCCCGCGGACCGCGGAACTCCTTCTCCAGAGTGCCGCGGCCGTCGCCGCCGGAACCGGCCTCGTCTTCGGTGACGAACTCGATCCTCACCGAAGACCGCTCGTCCTCGGACGCGCCCCACGAACGGAGGGCTTCGAGCTCGGCGGTGGCGGCGGTCGGCTTGCGGAAGAGAGCCAGCTCGATGCCGCGCTGGATGGTGGACTTGCCGGCCTCGTTGGGACCACGAATTATCGTGAAGCCGGGCGAGAGCTCGATGTCCAGATCGCGGTGCCGGCCGATATCCCGAAGGTGCAGGCGGGTGATCCTCATCTGTCCGCGCTCTCGTTCACAGCGTCACCTGGCGGCCTTCGAGCAGGTGACGGCCGAGACGCAGGACCTCACGCAGATCGGCCAGCTCTTGCGCGTGATCGGGCCCGGGCGAGAGGGCCGACAACTCCCCACCGTGTGCGCCTGGGAGCGCCCCGATCGATGAAGCGGCAGGCTCATCCGCGGCATCCGAAGCGGGGGCCGCTTCGAGGCGAGTGATGCGATCTTCGACGTTCCGCACGAACGCACCGAGGACCGTATCCGGCGGCGCGGATGTGCCCTCCGGCGAGGCGGGGATCGACAGGTCGCGGAGGCGGAGGCGGAGGAACAACGGCGACAGCGAACGTTCAACCTCGTCCAGGTCCAGATCGAGGTCGTCCGGGAGAAGCCCGGTCAGCCTGACGTCGAAGACCAGGTTCGAGTCGGCGTGGCGGCCCAGGACATCGATCAGGTCGGGCTGACTGCTGACGCCGCCGACGTCAAGGTCGAGCCTCTCAGATCTAGTCTGGCCAACTCTCCTGGGCTCGATCGAGACGAGGTGACGCCCGTCTCTCTCCTCCAGGTTGACCAGGAGGACCTGGCCGGCACCGTCCTGGTCGATCGCCACCGGCTCGGGGGCGCCTGAATACGCATACGCGACGTTCCCGGCTCTGCCCTCGAGTGCCGAATGCCAGTGGCCAAGTGCCAGGTAGTCGAAGCCCGACCGCGCGATCTCCTCTTCGGTGACTACGACGGCATCGGAGTCGGTTCGCCCGGGAATTGCCAGCGCACCGTGAACCATTCCGATCTTCCAGGTGGCTCGCATGTCGGAGCCGGCGTCGAGGCCAGCCAGCGGGCTCCGCGGCGACCGTTTGGTGTCGAAGACACGGCCGTAGACGATCGCGTCGAGGGGCGGGAAGACGATCTCCGGCACGTCTGGCGTAAGGATCACGACCCAATCTCCCGCGGCGCGGGCCATGCCGGCCAGATCGTAGGCACGGTAGATCGACGCGCCGTCGTAGACGTCGTGAGTGCCCGGGATGATGACCGTGCGGATGCTCGCCCGCGCCAGGCGCCCAAGCTCGGCGGCGACCCGTTCTACCGAACGGCGGGGCTGAGTGTTGGAGTCGAAGAGGTCGCCGGCGACGAGGAAGATGTCGACCTTCTCGACGATTGCCAGGTCCACTGACGTTCGGAAGGCCGCGAACTGGCGCTCTCGCAGGACTGCGGCACGGTCGCCAAGGTCGGTGTGTCTCGCCCCAAGGTGGACATCGGCCGTGTGAAGCAAGCGCAGCATCGGACGGGTTCTTCCTCGTGCGCCCCGACAGTCCGAGATTCGCCCTCGATCCGCGGAGACTAGCCTCACCGCGGCATCCAAGAGCCCGGCCGAAGCCGCGACGCCGGGCGACGCGAAGACGGCCGATAGGGCGATTGTGCCAGGTTCGAGGGGCCCTGGTACAGGCAGGGTGCGACAGCGCGGAGCCGTGTTCCGCCCTGTCCAACGCTCCGCAACGCCCATTCAGTTTCGGCGGGGCTCCGTGCTATTCTGCCGCCCTGCCGGTGCGTCCCGGACAGGCGAAACTAGACCGAAGACTCTCGCCCGGAGCCGCCCAAGCCTCCCAGCGCCCCCAGGACGGCCCGGTCGAACGTCGATTCGCCCCCCCGACCGTCGGCGCGAAACCCGCGGATCCGGGAGGAGAAACGTGATCTACGTCGATCGAACCCTGACCTGTGTCGACTGCGGCGCCGAGTTTGTCCACTCGGCCGAAGACCAGGAGTTCTACGCGCAGAAGGGGTTCGCGTCGGACCCCAAACGCTGTCCGAGCTGTCGGGCGGCCAGGCGGTCGATGAGGGAGGTCGGCGATGGCCCCGGTCGCGAAGGAAGCGGCAACGGAGGCCCGCGGGAGTATTTCGCGATCGTGTGCACGCGCTGCGGCAACCAGGCCCAGGTCCCGTTCAAGCCGCACATGGATCGGCCGGTCTTCTGCTCCGATTGCTACCGCATCGTTCACGCGCAAGGCGCCTAGCGCTGGCGACAATCGCCGCTTGACCCCTCGGCAAAGAGAAAGCGGCGGTCGCCTTCGGGCGACCGCCGCTTTGTTGGCGAGGTCAGGCCACCTTGGTCCCCAGGTACTCCTGGTATGAGTACCACGCTTGGACGGCGCCGCCGCCTACGAAGATGACATCGGCAAGCCACATGGTGACCGGTGCGCCGCTCAGGCCGTACGAAAGCTGCATCAACACGACGAGAACACCGCACACGAGCGTGACCGCAGAGACGCCGAGCAGGATCTGGGCCACGGGCATCGGCCAGTTGATCTTCATGTTCGGCGCAACCTTCAGATAGACGATCACCGCCGCAGCGATGCCGAAGAGGAGGCCAAGGATCGCGAAGGTACCTGCGTTGCCGGCGCTGAAGTAGCTGTAGGTTCCGCAGAGGCTGCTGCTTACACCGAGGCCGGCGCACGGGCTGACGGTCGCGATGAACTGGCCGACCAGCCAGCCTACGATCACGGCGACCGCGCCGTACACGACGAATCGTTCCCGAGCCGAGATCTTCGCCCAGACTTCCTGTAGCACGAGTCGAGCCTCCTTCTGCAACCGGGCCAGGCTCCCTTGCCGGGATCATCTGGCTTCCTCGCTCCGCTCGGCCTGCTGACGGGTCCCGCGGCCGATGAGAACGTGCGCAGCCTACACCCCAGTCCAGAGCGTGACCAGACAATTCTGCAGGCCTCGGCGGGGCGCTCTCAGCGCCTCAAACCTCGGTCCGGCCATCCGACGCGGGCATGGCCCCAAACGAACGGCGGGCACCCTCTTCTCCCGATGCCTCGGCAGACTGAGGACGGATCGGGTCGTCGGCAGGCTCCTCGGGGCTCTTCCACTCGGCGGACTTGCTCGTCTCGACAGGTGGAACGCTCGCCTCCGGGTCGTCGAGACGATCGCCTGCGCGGGGGCTCACGGGCGGCATCGAAACGACTCGGGCCGGGGCAACGCGCGGCGGCTGGATCGACTTGCCGGGCATTCGGCGATCGGCATGCATCCGCTCCTCCGCACGCTGGAGGGCAAACTCAAGGTCGGAAGAGGCGGTCGGGCTCGACCAGCCCACCGCCAGACGAAGTGGCACAGCGGCCGAGGCGAGCCATGGCTCGCACACGAGACGGATCCGCTCGACGAAGTTGATCGCCTGGATCTCGTCCGTCTCCGGCAGGAAGGCGGCGAAGCGGCTATGCCCGATCCGAGCGATCCAATCGGACGACCGGGCCTCGCGCCGGAAGGCGTCCGCGACCACCGGCAGCAGCCGATCAACCGGTTCTTCGCCGAGCCGCTCCTCCAGCCGCCTCAAACCATCGACCTCGGCCACGACGACCGTCGCCGGCCGGCGGTAGCGCAAGAGCCGAGCGTTCTCCATCTCGATAATCCGGCTCCAGATGACCGTGCCGTCCAGCCCGGTGAGCGGGTCCACCGTCAGGCCGGCCAGCCCGCTCGGCGACGGGGCATGCAGGCGGCTCAGGATCATCGGCTCGCCGCCGCCGGAAACGACCGGCTGCGGATCTCGGTCGGTTCCGTTGCCGGGCGGCGTGAGGCCGGAGCCATGCGCTTGTGGGGCGATGGACGCGGGCTGGGAGAGCAACTCGGCGAGGTCCGGCCGCAGTGAGCCTGCGAGCGGCGCCCGAGCGGGGGGCGGTACCGGTGGCGCCGAGTAGGGCGCGGACCGTGGGCGTACCGGCCCGTCAACAGTGGGGCCGCTGGCCACGTAGAGCGACCGCTGGCGAAGGGTCGGTGGATCGCCCGCGGGAGGACGCGCCCGCGTCGACTCGAACATGGTTTGGAGACGGCGCGGCCAGTGGACTTGAACGTTGTCGGCGCGCGCCAGCCAGACGAGCAGCGCGACATTCACGACCACGCTGAACAGGAAGATCACGACGAGTAGTTCCACGGGCACGCGACGCTCCCCAGAGGCGGCTCCTGGCTGGGAAGATTCTACGGCCTGCGGGCCCCGGCCGTGTCTCCGGAAGCCTGAGACTGATCACCTTCGTTGCGCACCGGCACCGCCGGCCTGCGGCCCGGCCAGCGGTCGACGGCGGAGCCGACACTGGCAAAGGTGGACCCGAACGCTCGTCTGATAGAATGAAATCCGCTCCCCAATCGGCGTGGTCGTATCCGAGTGCCCGCGGATCCAAATGACGGCGGTCGCCAGGCGACTGCTCGCGGCGGCCCCGCCAGGGCTGGGAGATGGAGGAGGAATCATGGCCCGGCCCGTCCGCACGGCGGTCGCTCCTAACCCTCTCCGACCGGTCAAGTCGCACCTGATCGAGGAGTACAACGCCCGGACGAACATCGTCCGGTGCGATTGCGGCTGGTCGGGCAATGCCGACGACTTCGCCGTCCACCGTCGGGCAGTCGGCGCCGCCAGCCCGTCCTGAGCGGCCGACTGGAGGCGGCTTGCGCCTCCGCGGCCCACGACGCCACACCCTTTGACCGCCTCGAGGCCGGTTCACCCGCCACCCGCCACGTATGAAGACCTGGGCTACCGGGATGTCTTCTGGGTTACCCGCAACTACGAGGATGCGTGCGATCGGATGGCCTTGCGGGCACTCCTGCCACACGGCGGCCGACGGCTGATCGAGGTTGGGGCCGGGTTCGGCAGGCTGGCCGACGAGTACGGCGGCTTCGGTGAGATCGTCCTGCTGGATTCGTCCGAGGTCCACGTTGCCGCAGCTCGGGCATCTGTCGGAATTGACCCCAGGGTCGTGGTGACGCTCGGGGACGCTCTCGAGCTCCCTTTCCCCGACGGCCACTTCGATGTGGCCGTGTGCGTCCGGATGCTGCATCACTTCGCCGACCCGGGCGCAGTCCTGGCCGAGCTCGGCCGAGTTGTTCGGCCGGGCGGCGTCCTGGTCCTCGAATACGCCAACAAACGCAACCTCAAGTCGATCGCACGGTGGCTGCTCGGTCGGCAGCAGTGGTCTCCCTTCGTGCCCGGGGCGGTCGAGTACAGGCCGATCCACTACGACCACGCTTCGGTGAGCGTCCGTCGCTCACTTCGGGCGGCCGGCTTCGCCATCGAACGGATGCGCGCCGTTTCGCTCTTCCGACTGCCCGGCCTGAGCCGGCGCCTTCCGCAAGCGGTCCTCGTCCGAGCCGAGGCCCTGCTCCAGGAGCCGCTCGGATCGATCACGCCCGGACCGTCCGTCTTCGTGCTGGCCCGCCGGAGAATCGACCGCTCGACCCGCTCCTGAGGCCCACCAGATGGCAGCTGCCGTCGACATCCCCGGGCCGCTCGGGTGGCTAGCACTCCCCCTGGTTCGGCGCCTTCTGCACCGGCCGGTAGAGGTAGTAGTTGGCTGCGCACGCGGCCTGGTTACCTTCGTGGACGGCGGCGCTGACCTGGTGATCGTGGATGCTCGTGGCGTCTCCGGCCGCGTACAGACCGGGTACGTTAGTGTGCTGTTCGGTCCCCACGACGATCTGGCCCAGCCCGTTCAACTCCACCCCGAGGGCTCGTGCGAGCTCGTTCCGAGCTGTCGGCCTGTGGACAGTGAAGACCATCTCGACCGGGGTCCGCGTCTGCCCAGGGTCGCCCAAAACGATCGCCTGGATCTGACCGTTCTCGTTCGGATATGAGACCACGGGCCAGGGGTGGGCGGCGATTCCATTCGCCGCCAGATCGGCGAGCCGAGATTCGGGGACGCTGAAGCCCTCCGGCCGGCCCGCTGCGATGGTGATCTGGTCGGTGAAATCGAGCAGATCGAGGGCCGTTTCCACTGCTTCTTCGTCGTGCCCGACCACAGCTACCGATCGCCCGATCGCCTCATAGCCGTCGCAGTTGATGCACCAGAAGAGGCTGCGGCCGACGCACTCGTCACGGCCAGGGAACTCGGGGAAGGGATCGCGCACGCCGGTAGCCAGGATCAGGGACCGAGCCATCACCCGTTGCGACGCCCCGGCCTGGATCTCGCCAAGGGACCGGCCGAGATCTTCGTCCCGGGCCACGTTGGCCCCGGTACCGGCGCCGCCGCCCGCGCTTCCCTCCACGATCAGCAGGAAGGAGCTGCCGTCGCGCTCGGCGGCAGCGACCCGGCCGAGCAGGAAACGAGCCCCGTATCGGGCCGCCTGGCGCCGGCCCTGGAGGCGTATCTCGGCCGCCGGAATCCCGTCTGGGAAGCCCAGGTAGTTGCGGTTGACCTGGCCCCACAGCGAGCGGCCGTCGCGGTCGTCGATGACCACGACCGAGCGCCGCATGCGAGCGAGGTTGACCGCCGCAGACAGCCCTGCCGGACCGCCGCCGACGACCGCGCAATCGACCTCGATGAGCGCAGGGAGCCGGGACTCGCCGGCGCCGTTCCCGTCTGTCATGGGGCAATAATGCACCCAATGCGAGGCCAATCGCTAACCTGGGACGAGCGCGGAGCCAACCCACACCTGGACCTTTGCGAAACTCGGGCCCGGTTCCGCGACGATCAACGGTCGCCGCTCCCGGGCCCGCCTGAGGCACCGCAACCCGGTTCTGAGATGCAATTCTTCGACAACGCCTACGAAGGCACACCTACGTGGGACATCGGCCGGCCGCAAGGCGCCGTCGTGCGCCTCGCGGCCGCCGGCTTGATCCAGGGTCCCGTTCTCGACGTCGGCTGCGGCACCGGCGAGAACTCCCTCTACCTCGCCGCACTGGGGCAGGACGTCGTCGGCATCGATTTCGCCCATGCAGCCGTCGACAAAGCCCTGGTTAGGGCGAAACAGCAGGTTTCGGGCGGCACGGTCGACTTCCTGGTGTGGGACGCGCTGCACGTCGCGGAGCTTGGCCGGACGTTCAAGACGGCCATCGACGTCGGTCTCTTCCACTGCCTCCAGCCCGACCAGCGCACGACGTACGCCGCGAGTCTCCACGACGCGCTGGTTCCGGGTGGACGCGCCCTCGTGCTGTGCTGGAGCGCCCGGAATCCGCTGGGCTACGGCCCCGAGCGGATCCGGAAGTCTGACCTGAGGGCGAGCTTTCGCTCCGGCTGGTCCATCGAGGCGATCGAGGCGGAGACTCTTGAAACTCTCCTGCCGGCGCGGCGGGTACAGGCCTGGTTGGCCCGGATGGAGCGGGTCTGAGCGGAGGGATCCGGGCGGGCCCGACCGCCGTCCGGAC
>Ga0182027_10000560_pt1 | contig 64221 bp, 58 predicted proteins | sample 712E1DmetaG_FD_121300 | JGI IMG/M metagenome (GOLD analysis project Ga0182027, IMG submission 121300) | Permafrost microbial communities from Stordalen Mire, Sweden - 712E1D metaG (Illumina Assembly) | ecosystem: Environmental > Terrestrial > Soil > Wetlands > Permafrost | place: Sweden...
ATGGTTTTAGCGGATCTAAAAAAACTAATCTTTGGTTAGGAATTTTTGGGAAAACTGCAGGAGGAGAAATAAACAGACCGATAATTGAATTTTTCTTGGCGTGATCCCGAAGATAATATCCTGCTTCCCTTAAGCCTTGCCCCCACCAACCCAACTCAAACAACCCCTTATCATAAACTGTATTTGTACCGCCAACTGCTCCATTGAAGTAATCCAGATAATAAGGAGAAATCCTAATAAGAGTAATGAACAAATAGAGTGCAATTGGAATAAAAAGCAAAAATTTAACAACCGTCTTTTGGGAAATTCTACTTACCAGATAATCAAATCCGATTGCTGAAATTATCGAAAGAGGCACATAAATTTCAATTATAAATCTTACTCCCTGATGACGGAAATTATAAAAAGACTGCAAAAATGGAATGCAAAACCAGATAATTAAAACATAAAAAAACCATTTAGTCCCGATAAGATTAACTTTCGTTTTTTTTGTAACTAATTTCCTACCCCCATAATCCGAAATATACTTAGCACCCGCAAAAAACAAAAATAAAATTAATAATGGCGTCGTGATCAAGAACATTAGAACATAATAAAATATTGGCACATGCATTAATCTTCCAAAGAATATTTCAATATCGGGATATTTACCCAAGGCCGATCTAAATTCGTATGTGTGAACCATAACTTGAATAAATCTAAATAAAAGCAGCGGCCAAAACGCAAAAAACGTTAACAAACCAACAAGCAACAAGGAAAACATTTTTTTAAAAAGACTTTCAAATTTTTCTTTGTAATTTACCTTTAACCAAACAATAAAAATTGCAGCAAAAAGAACAATCAGAATTACATTCGTATATTTAACCAACATTGCCATTCCCAGCAGTAAACCGGTGATTATGGCATTTTTATAAGAACGACTTCTTAGAAAACGTATGAATGAGTAAGTTGCTGCTGTAAACGTAAGTATTAACGGGCTTTCCAATGTCGCCAACTGAGATAAGCCTAAAAAAAATGGAAGCATGGAAAGAGTTATTCCGGCAAAAAATCCAACCGGAATAGAAATAAATTCCCAACATATTAAAACAGTTAATACAACCGTTAAGGAAGACATTAATACAGAAGCAAATCTTGCAAAGGTGTAATCATAGTTAAATATTGCTTGCCCGTGCGCAGGGGTTTGATCAAAACTTCCAAAAATTCCATAGACATAACGGGCAAGAGGCGGCTCATCGGACCAGAGAAAAAAATAATTATTATTTATATCGCCTTTTTCAATTAATTGAATAAAGTTATATCCCACCTCGACATAGGCAGATTCATCCCAAGTTCTGCCCATTTGATTTAGATTCCATAGCCTTAAAATTACGGAAAATAAAAAAATACAAACGATGATAAAAATTTTCTTCTTCATTCTTTATATATAGTGATTTCCCCGTTTTTTTCCAATACTACTATTTTCATTTTTTCAGATCTTTTACTAACCTGGTGCCCTTTCCACCAAAGCAAGTATTCATAATTCATGGTAAAACTTGAAAATTGGCTATTTTGGCCTTTCCCGATTAAATTGTAACTATTGTTTCCAACCAGCTTAATTATTTTATTTACCGCATCAACCCTTTGCTTAAATCCGGTATTTTTATCCATATTAATTATAGTTAAAGTATTTATGACAATAAATAATGACAATATGACTATGGATATATACTTAAATCCTCTTACAGACATTAAATAATCAAAAAATAACGCGACAGTAAAAATTATAAACGGAAACGCAATCGGCAAATAAGCATCCGAAGGAGACTGGTTTATTAATATTCCAAGAAACGATACGAGAAGTAAAAATCCTAAAATAAAGTAAGAAGACTCAATCTTAAACTGTTTAGAAATTTTAATGCATAAGTAAATTAAGCTAAAAACAAAAATTAATATTGCCACAGCGAAATTAAACTGGAATATTATTTGTTGAAGACTGGATACTAAAAAATTAAAAACTAATCCAAAGTTTAAGAATAAATTACCTGCCGAATGACTCATGAAAATACTAAACGGTTTGTATAAAACCCAACCTGTAAATACTACTGTTTGCTTAAATCCATGAGTGAAATCATAGATTATTACGGGAATCATTGGAAATAAAGCAATTACGGAAAGCAAAACTATTCTCTTATCTAAGACGTTTTTAAACCACTCTTTTTTCCTCAACAAACCATAAACGATAAAAAATGCAAAAACAAAAAATAGAGTAAACGTTGCCAGTTCAAAATTATACAAAGTTGCCAATAAAAATACTATTAACGGCAAATATTTGCTGTTTCCTTTTAACCACTTAAAAAGGGCAAAAAAATAGATTAATGTAAAAAATGGAACTGGGCTTGTGTGGTATGGCATCCTATCAAAAGATGTAATAAGCGGAGAAACAGCATAAAGTAAAGCCGCTATTATTCCTACTTTTCTTGAAAACATTTCTAGACCAAACCGATAGACTAAAACAACTGCAACGGCCCCAAATAGCGCTGTAACAAATGCGCCTGATATTGGATCAAACCTACCAAGAAAAAGCGCTACGGCCAAAACATAGGTCCACAGAGGCCCCTGGTGAAGCCATGTATGACTGGAGATAATCCCGACCAAGGGAATTTTACCGGTTAACAATAAATCCCGCGCCGATAAATAAAACCATCCTTGGTCACCTATAAATGACATGCTTTTCGTTAAATTATATATCCTTAAAATAAACGAAAATATAAATAAGAGTGTTAAAAAAATCCAAAATTTATTTATTCTTAAAAAAAATTCGGTAAAAAGCGCCGCAGGTATTCCAAAATGTTTTTTGAAGTAATAAAACCTGCTTTTTCTAAATACCCCATCCTTTTCTTTAAACTGAGCTGTGCTCACTCCCCATTCATGCATAACTCTTGCTTTTGCATCAATGTAAATTTTGAATTCAGCTTCTTTTACTCTTTTGCATAAATCGAATTCCTCAAAATACAAAAAGAATTTTTCATCAAAACCTTTTAACTTCTCAAATAAACTACGATTTACCATCAAAGCGCTACCAGGACAAACATCAACAGCTTTTAAACCCTTACTATTCCATCCTTCAATAAAATAGTGACTTTTTTTAAAAAATCTGCTTAAAAACGAGAGATGTAATAATGCCTTAAATGGTGTTAATTTTACAGTACCCTGAGCTGAATACTCAATCCTATCTTTATCCAAAAGCACCGGAGCCACTATTCCAATTGTCTTATCACTTTCTGCCAATTTATAAATATTATCAATTACGTTACCAATGAATTCCGTATCGGGATTCAAAAAAAATAAGTACTTGCCTAACGCATGCCGGGCTCCAAAATTATTTCCGCCGCCATAACCCAAATTCCGATCGCTTGGTAAATATTTCACTTGCGGAAATTTTTTAAGTAAGTCTTTTCCGATAGTTTTTTTTTCATCGTTATCAACAACAATAATTTCAAAATCTATCTTGGGTTTTGAAAGATAAATTGATTCCAAACAGGCAAAAAGCTTATCCTTAACTTTGTAATTAACAATGACGATAGAAACCAAAACCTGGTTTTTCATATTTAATTTGTGGGTATCAGCTGCTTTGAAAGAATATAATTATACAATGTATTTGCGATTTGTCCGTCACCTTTTTCGGTATAATGAATACTATCTAAAAAGTAAGTTAAATTTTTAGGAACTTGTCTTTCTAAGTCTATATACATCGTATTGTTTTCTCTTGCCACCTGCTCTGTCGCCTGATTAAATAAATCTATACCATATTTAAGTGATGCCAAATCGTAATTCTTGCCGTTTGCTCTACAGGCAACTGTTGGATACATTATTTTTTCTACCTCCTGAAGAGTATAACTTTGCTTATACAAATTTGGCTGATTACCAAGAATTAAAGGAGTTCCTTTATCGCGGGTTAATTCAATCAGATATTCTAAATTCCTTTTGTAAGCATCTATACTTGGAAAATTGCGTACCGAAACCGTGTTTTTATTAAGCATATATTCTTTGGCGGCAAATTGCCTCGATGCTTCCTCAAAGCGGTTTGTAATATCGGAATATAAATTATCACCCATGGCCTTAAGCAAAAAATCCAATGTCACAAATTTAATCTGAATAATCGGCTGTGGCTTAAAATAATCAAAAACAATCTTTGCCACGGCTCCATAGTAATAAGAATAATCCGGTTTATAACTTCCATGCGATATTACACCCTCAATCGGACACGACATGCTCTCGTCATTTGCACCATGCCACATAATAATCAAGTCTGGGTTTAAATCCGATATTTTAAACATGTACTGAATTAAAGAGTGCTCGCTGGTATAAAAATCTTTCCCGGCGTTTATGACTTCTATTTTTTTATTCGGATAATGGCTCCGCAGCATTTTTTCAAGCACTCTAACGGCATTTTCTTCAAATGGCACTTCCCTATTTAGAACTGTTGATCCGCCCAAAACTACAATCCGGTATGTTCCGTTAGGCTTTTGAGCAGAAATCTCTCCTCCCCTAAACCCAAGCGAATTTACAGTAAGCCCCTCTTGTTTTGCTATTTGCGATTGCAGAAACGGATTGAAATTATCAATTGTATAAGTGTAAGAATCGGATTCGTAATTTCTGAACTTGTACCTTAAAAAAATCTCCGACACAGCAAATATTAAAAGCACAATCAAAACACAAGCCACAATTTTAACCCTTGGACTTAAGATAATCTTCTTTTTATTAAACTTTAGCGTGGTTTTCACATTTAGAAAACGAGCCCCCCATAAAAATGGAACAAAACCAACTATTAAAGCTATCAGTACAATCGCATATTTAATTGTATATTTATGAAAAATTTGAGGATGAGCGGAGGTATGCAAAATAAGCCCCAAAAGAAAGGCCAAATACAAACTATACGACAAAATAAACAAGAATTTTTTTATCATTTTTCAATTACCAAATTTCCAATAACCAAGGTGTCTATTCCCGAATGCATAAAGGTATTTAAAGCGTCTTTTGCCGTATTCACAATCGGTTCACCTTTTAAATTAAAAGAAGTATTTAAGACTACATCTACCCCGGCTTTTTGTCCGAAGCTTTTTATTAATTTGTGATATCGCGGATTAATTCTTTTGGCAACCAGTTGCGGACGGGCTGTACCATCAACGTGAGTAATCGCGCCCAATTGTTTTTGTTGATCTTTTTTTACGGGAACTACGTATAACATAAATTCAAGCGGTTCTTGGTTTTTTTTGTTGCCAAAGTCAAAATACTTATCGGCAGTTTCTGCTAACACAGACGGAGCAAATGGTCTAAAAGCTTCTCTGAATTTTATCTTTGAGTTAACCGTATTTTTCATTTTTATTGATCTCGGATCAGCTAAAATACTTCTATGCCCAAGCGCTCTGGGTCCCCATTCCAACTCATCTTGTACCCAACCGATTACTTTTCCTTTTACCATTTTATCGGTTACCTGGTCAATTAACTTATCTTCATCTTTAACTAATTTGTATTTCACACCTTCGTTATCCAAGAAAGATGAAACCTGTTCCTGGCTTTCAGAAGCACCGTAATAAGCATTATCCATAATAAAGGTTCTCTTTTTGTTTAGAACCGAATGGTAGGCCCAAAGAGCCGCTCCAAGAGCCCCTCCGGAATCACCCGCAGCCGGTTGAATAAAAATATTTTTAAATTTAGACTTAGTCGCAATCTGCCAATTAACTTTACTATTCAAAGCCACACCGCCCGCCAAACAAAGTTTATCTATTTTTGTTTTTTCGTAAACATGATCGGCAATTTTTAACACCAACTCTTCTAAGACCAACTGAATACTCGCAGCAATATCGGCATAATAAGGGATGATTACATTAGGCTTTATATTTTGTTTCCCAAATAAATCTGCAAATTTCTTAGTATAGATACCCTTAACATCATATTGATAAGAAAAATAATCTAAATTAAGATTAAAACTTCCATCTTTAGCAAAATCAAGCACTTTATAAATTTTGTCGACGTAAAGTGGCTTACCATATGGCGCCAACCCCATCAGTTTATATTCCCCCTCGTTTGCCTCATACCCTGCAAAAACTGTAAACGCACTGTATAAAAGCCCTAAAGAGTTTGGGTAATGTATTTCTTCTTTGATTTCGATATTATTACCGTCTCCTACTCCCCAAGCGGTAGTTGTCCATTCCCCAACCGCATCCATACTTATAAGCGCAGACTTTTCAAACGGGGAACACAAAAAACTACTCGCCATATGCGACAAATGATGTTCAGAAAACAACAGCTTATTTGAACTTATACTTAGCTCATCCATTATTTTTCCTTTTATCCAAAGTTTATCGAAGAACCATTCTTTCATTGATTCTCTAAAAAATCCGGAAGTTCTTGGAGAAAATTTAATCGCCGACACCAATAATCTCTCAAACTTTATAAAAGGCTTTTCGTAGAAAACGACATATGTTAAATCCTTAGCGGTAATATTGGCTTTTTTAAGACAAAATTCGATTGCTAATTTTGGAAAGGAAAAATCGTGTTTTTTTCTTGAAAACCGTTCTTCTTCCGCAGCCGCAATAATCACTCCATTATAAATAAGCACTGCTGCGCTATCGTGATAATAACATGATATCCCAAGTATAAACATCTTAATAATTTTGCAACTTACATTTTCCTAGCCCATTTCAAATTATGCTTTTGTTTTGTTTTCGCTAACCAAAAACTTCCATTATCCAAATGGTATTCATGAAGCAAGTCTGTATTAAAAAATTTTATTAAAAATGAAAACGGCACAATCAGTAATATATAAATTATTGTTAGTAAAATATTTACCTGTATATTAGAAATCTTCCGCGATGTTTTCTTTAAAATTTGCCAAAGGTGTCTCATATTAAGCTAAAATAATGCGTAAATAAATGGGGCAATCCCTGTAGCTTGCGCAAAAAAAAGTACAGACATAATTACAACAATAATTACTACCAGAGGAATTAACCAAAAAAGTTTACGTTCCCAGAGAAAACCAAATAGTTCTTTAACAATTTCTAATTTTTGAGCAATACTTTTAAGTTTATTTTTAATAAATTTCATCTGTTTAGCTTATTTTACAAAGCAATATTAACATAAATCATATAGCCGGTAAATAGCTTACATTTTTATTTTTGAATCCTTAATTATTTGCAAAAATCTTTCAACGCTTTCTTCCCAGGTAAACTTAGCCAAAACCTTTTGACGCGCGTTTTTTCCCATCTTTTTCCGTAAACTGTCATTTGCCAATAAAAGATCTATTTTTTGTTTTAATTCCAATTTATCTCTTTTAATCAGAAAACCCGTTACCCCGTCTATTACTGATTCCTTAAAACCGCCTTCGGAAACTGCAATCACGGCAACAGCACAAGACATTCCCTCCAGGGGAATTAAACCAAACGGCTCACTCTTACTTAAAGTAAGCACAATTCTTGCTCTATTTATTTCCAGCACTAAATCTGTTTCCGAAACACCATTGCCTGCCTTATCTCTTGTAACGTACTTTACCAACGGCTCTTTCTTGTAAGATTTGAGTGTTTCATTAAGCAAATCGTATCCTTCAATTGATGATTTATCTCCAATGAATAACAGGTCATAAAGTTTTTTAAGATCTTTAGGATAAAACTTTTCGGTATCAACTCCCAGATAACAAACCTTTGCATTTATTGAATAGGCTTTATAAATATTATCTCTGGAGAATTCGGAATTAGTTAACACTAAGCTCGCCCTGAAAATATTATTTCTATCAATTATTTTTCTTACTTTTCGGTTAAAAATTTCATAATATCTTTTGAATAAAGATATTCTTTTGGGAATCGCCATTAAAGGGTCGTATACAAGTCTTAAAGTCTCCGGTGCAAAATAAACCGTGTCTTTGACAAAATTTAATAAAAATGGCGCCTGCGTGTATTTTGACGGATGGATAAAAATAATGTCATAGTTATTTTTATTGATAAGCTTTGCAATTTTCCTATGCAAAGAAAACAATTTAACTAAATCCAGTGAATCACGGTAAAATCTTTTTTTACTGCTATTAAATTTGAAATAATGAACGTTATTAAAGATTTGAGGAGCAATTTCATCTTCAATATCGTCAACATAATAAAGATCAACCGTATTTTCTTTGCTCAAGATTTTTCCATATTCGTCAACATGTTTTCTTGCTCCGCTAAGCGGTGTTAATTCATGAAAAAAAGCTATTTTCATTTTAAAAAACCACCTTTATTCCTTTAAGCATATGCCACTTAAATATATCAACCCACAATGGAAGAAGTTCTTTGGATTGAGATTCTTTTCCAAAAATACTTTTCACCAGCGAAACCAAAGCCAGATACGGAATACTTATTATTGATGAGAATACTCCCAAGGCCCATGCTAGAATCGCATACAATCTGCCATTGTGCTTAACGAAAAATTTATATTCGCTCTCCATGTAAGGCGACAATGCCTGCGTAACTGCAGTTTTTTTCCACCGACTAAGCCCATTTTGCACAATTCCACCAACCGGAAGATAGACAACCTTCCAACCGGAATCAATCATTCTCTTACACAAGTCTACATCTTCAAAATATAGAAAGAATCTTTCATCAAAACCATTAAGATCTTCCAACGCTTTTCTTCGTACGAGCATGTACTGCCCGCTAATCCATTTTGCTTCCAAGATTCCCTCATGCTCTCTTAAAGAAAACAGATTGGGGCTATATTCTTTATTAAAGCGGTGAATTAATTTATACAGTGGCATATTATAGTAATATAAGATCGTGATTAAATTAGGATAACTGAAATTTGCGCTGCACTCTTGCTTACCCGGAGATGAAAAAAGCCTTGGGACAACCACTCCAACGTTTTGGTGTTTTTGAATATAAGCAATTGTTTGCGTAATCGTTTGCGGCAATAAATACATATCCGGATTTAACACTAAGATATATTTTCCTTTTGCTTTATTTAAACCGAAATTAACTCCTCCGCCATAACCTGAATTAACTCTGTTATGAAAATATTTAATTTGGGGAAATTCCTTAATTACGGTTTCGTAGCCTTTATTGTTAGGAGTATTATCAACTAGAATAACTTCCATGTCTTTTATTTCGTTTTTATAAATTGAGGAAAGCATTTTTTTAGCTAATGCATATTCCTCAAATAAAATTATGACTACGGAAAGTTTACACATATTATTTTAAATTAACCCAGCTTAATATAAAACTCAAAAGCTCCTTTGTATCTTTTCTGGCAAACAAAAACATAAAAATAAGATACGCAATTAGTGACAAAGCCAATTTGCTTATGGTCGGGAACAGTCCTTGAGGTAACAAAAAGTTTAGACTAAAGGAGAATAGGAAGGTAAAAAGAACAGCTATTAATTTTGGCATTAGCACTGAAATTATACTTAACTTAAACCCGTCCTTTTTGAGAATATACGAGAAAATAAGGCTAAAAAAGAAGCATGTCAAAAAATACGTGGCAGCAATAGAAACAATTCCAAAGAAATGAACGAACAGAAGAGCTAAAATCCATCCTGAGATACCAGTCAGCAAGGAACCCCAAAAAACCTCTTTTGATTTTCCAATTGCAAGACTGGCTTGTCCCAAAGAAGCTAGTAAAGGCAAGAAAAAAGTCCCGGCACTATACCAATACAAGGAGGGAAGCGCAGGAATCCATCTTACTGAGAAGATAAGGGGAATTAAAACCGAGCCAAAACTAAAAATTGTTACCGGGAAAAAATATATTACAATCGAAAGCATACTTACAGACTTGCTTATCGAATTTGTTAATAATTTCCTTTGAGCGCTTATTCTTGAATATCCGGTAAAAGCCACTCGACTAAAATTAGTGGCTACGGTTACTGCTACCAAAACTATACTATATGAAAAATCAAGGATTCCAGCTCCATAAGGCCCCCCTATTCGACCTCCGATAACGGGCACTATTGATGACGTCAAAAGATAAATTAATCCATTTCCTTGCATATAAATACCAAATTTAAGTAGTTGTTTAATATTTTTAAAAGTAACGGAGACATACGGAATAAACGGCACGATTGCATAAAGAACGGCTGTTTCAACTATTTCTTTCATCATTGCCCCGGCAATAAAACTCCAAACTCCAAAATGCAAGAACGCTCCTGTCAAAGCCACGAGGTAATAAATTGACACCCCTAAAATATCTAATTTTGAAATTAGATTATATTTTATCTTTCTCTCCAAAAGCGAGATGGGAATATCCCTAAAACTCGCTAAAAGTAGGGTTAGAGAAAGTACCCTAAGCATTAAGATATTGGAATCATTAAAAGTCGTGTAGAATAATTTAGTAAGAGGAGCAAAAATTAGAATTAATAATATTAACCCCAAAGACAATAATACCTTTAGCATAAAAGCCTCGGAAAGTTCAGTCTTCGTAGGCTCTTCTTTTTTTTGAATAATAGCCAGTGGCAATCCCACATCCGAGAAAAGGCTGAAGAAGCCAATAATAAAAGTGATAATTACGTAAATGCCAAAGTCGGAAGGTATAAGCAGTCTGGCAAGAAAAATCTGACCAATAAAAGAGAGTACCTTTAAGAAAAATTCCCGAACAACAAGGGTTCCAAACCCCTTCATAATACTGGCTTTCAAAACATCTTTATCCTTAACCATAAGCTAACGGCAGGGCAACATCTATTATAGCTTCTGGATGAGCAGACCTCAAGGCTAAAAGAAATTTGCTATGCTCTTATGTTCTATGAAGACATTTCGTACAATTCTTGAACATACCCTTTCCTAAACCAAATGGAATACCCATCGGCCCAGAGTTTTGCCTTAACCTCCGGTCTTTGAATACCTCTCTGGCCATAATGCTTTTGGCAATCCTGGCTATTTTCGTTGGAGAATAAATTGGGAATTATCGGATGAAGAATTTTTGCGGGGATTAATTAAACGTTTTAATAAAATTACTTATATTATTACTACAAATATTTTCAATGTTTTGTTTAATTTTTTCGTTAGACCAATCCCACCATTTTATTTTTAGGAGTTTTTTTATCTCAGCTTCTTCGAATCTTTTTCTAATCGGTTTCGCGGGAACTCCAAAAGCTATTGTATATGGTTCAATATCTTTAATAACTAAAGATCCTGCTCCTATCACTGCGCCATCACCTATTTTTACACCTGACAAAATCGTGACGTTTATACCAATCCAAACATCATTACCGATAACAATATCTCCCTTGGTGATTGGGTATCCCTTAATATTTTTGGCTTTCGGCCAATATTTAGAAAGGACCGGAAAAGGATATGTGGTAACCCAATCCGTTTTATGCTCTCCGCCAAGAAGTATTGTTGTCCCGTCAGCAATAGAACAAAATTTTCCTATTTTTAGCTTCGCACCTTCGCCCCAATCAAGCAATTTTATCTTACCATAAGTAAAATCTCCAATATCATTTTTATACTTTGCGGGAACTAAATATTTTGTATATAGATTTATTTCTGATATCTCGTCGGAATAAAAATATGCCAAGATAAAGTGGAAAAATTTCTTAATTTTTTTCATACCTAAGCTTAATCCTCAGTGCGAATCATTATATCACAGACTTTACTTCTTAAATAAATTTTGTTAGTATCAGTTTCTGTAAATTAACTTATAATAATAAGGCAATAAACAATGCGCGACAAATATCACTTAAAATTAAGAATAACTAGGAAAATATTAAAAATTCCACGCTTGGGAACAGTTTTATCCTACAGATTTACGGAAGAAGGATTACGACTTCAACAAACTTTAATTCATAAAAACATCAAAGGCTATCCTAAAACCAAGGGCTTTGTCACAAAAGACATACAACCGACAAAACAGGATTTGTTGCTAACAAAACGGCTGCTTACGGCATATCATAAAGAAACTGTAGCTAAAAATAATCTTACCCATAAAGACATTTGGACAATTTTAGCTAAAGGTCCTCACGCAGAATTTATCAATTTATTACAAAAAGGCGATGTTAATGAAGTAGCGTTTTACCTATGCAATATGTCAAGAATGGGCATAACTTATGGCTTAACGCAAGGAAAAGATGAATATAATAAACTAATTTCCGATTCTACCTACCGCCGCTGGCTTGACCTACTTAATTTAGATAAATTGATTACTCTTGCAGAAGCACTTGGAGTATTGCCGGTGGAAGATCCTGAACAAGGTAAATTCGGTTTATCAATCTTTTTAAATGTTAATGAAGCCGTTAAAAAGATCGAGCAGTATTTAAAAATTAAAATTGTTCCGCCAAGCGTAGAAGGAGGTTTGTATAAACTCTCCACGTTTGAAGGCGGTCTCCATAATAGAGACATTACCTCTCTATATACAGCAGTCCGATGTAGAGATATATTGAAAATAATTATTAACCCGAGTATCTGCGAAATCGGCGCCGGAATCGGAAAGAATGCTTATTATAGTTATCTACTTGGTATTAACCGCTATACTATTATTGATTTGCCTTATATAAACGTTTTACAGGGATTTTATTTGATTAAAACGCTTCCCATGGCAAACATTTATCTTTATGGCGAGGATCAAACAAAAGTTAAAAATAAAAATGGCTCTATTTTTATCTTGCCTGATTGGTCTTTAAAGGAAATGTCTGGTAAACAATTCGATTTGACCCTAAATCAAGATTCATTTCCGGAAATTGATAAAATAATTCTGCTTGAATATTTACAGCAAATACGCTTGCATACCAGAAAATTCTTCTTAAGTATTAACCAGGAAAGCAATAATATTATGATTGTAAAAAATTTAAAACAACACGTTCTTTCAAGCATAATGTCTAAAGAAAAAGGGGTTGAACTTATTTACAGATTCCCTTATTGGTTAAGATTAGGTTACATAGAAGAGCTATACGAGATAAAATAAATGCTGTTCCCTGCTTGGAATTATGCTGAGAATATTTATTATTCCGATTCCCACTCCGCATAGTAGGTAATTGCTGCCTAAAATAAAGCACGTTACCACAAAATCTTAAGATTCATATTATAGATTGCTATATTGCCTTTGAAATTATTGTCTACCATTAAGCTACTTAGCTGTCTATTCTTGTAAAAAAGCGGAATATTTGAAAGGTTTATTATGCAGGGTTTATTTGCCTTACAGGCGTTAAAATGAATTGTAGTTTTCCATCCATCGTTTGTTGTCAAATTTAAATAATTCTGCGATCCTGTTTTTAAACTTTTATTGGGTGTCAAAACAAAAATTTTGTTTAAGGATTGAACATTTTTCGTCTTTAAAAAACTGTTTACCACGCTTACCTTATCTGTCTTAATCAAAGCTTTGCCTGTGAAATAACGATATTTATAAATCCCCTCCGAATAAGGAATCGCAGATAAATTTATGTTTAATAAACTAAATATATAGTCGGGAACTTGCTGCAATATCGAGGAGTTAAAAAAATCACTGTTGTTTCTTTTAGCCAAAATTAAATAATCACCCGATTTATTAACCGGAATGAAATTACTAAGAATATATTTAAATTCGGTTGATAATCTAATATCATTTGGAACACCATCCAAAAAATAATCTTGACTTGCAACATAAGGCATAATGACATATTGAATATTATTTTTTTGAATATACTGTATTGAATTATTCTGGGCATACAATGAAGAATCAGAAGCAACCGAGTTGTAAAAAGGCGGTTTTTGCTTAAAAAGAATATAAAACGCCGCATTCCCCGCCGGGAAACTGAAAATCTTTCCATTAAAATCAATTTGTTTTTTTACGACATCAGCAGTAGTAAGATAAGAGGGGTATTTTGATAGAAATGCTTTCACGTTGTTTGTATAGCAAGTATCCGTTAGGGACATCGCAATATTATCCTTAATCTCGCGCAGATTAAAATTGAGAAGATAATCCCCTTTTAAACCGATCAGAAAAATAATGGAGAATAAAATAATTGAATAGATAATAATTTTTTTGGGAAACTCGTGGAAGTATTTATTATTAATAAGTTCATACATTAATATAATTAATAATATAAAAGCCGCGAAAGTAATCTGCCCCGAAATGGATCTTATCAGGCTTTTTTGCTCCATGATTAAAATGCTGAACACAAGTCCTAGCTGAAAATATGAAGAAAGATTTACTTTGTTTTTAAAATAAATAAGTTTTACAAAAAAATAAAATAAGGCGACCGTTGTGATTGACAACGAGAATAGGTTATCCGGCGAAGCAATAAAATTTAAAAAAGGCGTTTTTGTTGCCAAAACAATATTGCTTAAATCGCTAAAATAACGTAAATATTCCAAAACCGCATGATTTAAAACAATGTAAAAAATTAGTGGCAGTATTCCAACCAAAAAACCCGTAATAACAAATAAAATACTTCTAACGGTGAGTTTATAATAACTAAAAGTCAAAAATGATTTTAACTGTTTTCTAATTAAATCGTCCAGAAAATATAACATCGCAAAAGACAAAATAAGGTATGTTCCCTGGTCATTTATGAGAGAAAAAGCGAGACCCAAAATAAAACCCATACAGCCTAATAAAAACTTCGAATTCTTCCCATGGCGATACAATAAGTAAGAAAACAGCATCGATAAAGCAATCAGGACTCCGTAACGCGAAATTGCATTAGCGCCAATAAATTTAACCGAAAACACCAGTAAGAATCCAGCCGATAAGTACAACAGCGGCTTCTCCCTTATGATCTTCTTTAAAAAATAAAATACGGCAGTAATCACCAGAGGCGTAATTATGTAAGACAGGATTAGTGTTAGTATATTTTCAAATCGATAATACTGGAGCAAGCCGTATGAGTATGTAAAATCTCTATTCGGAATTAAATTCTTAAAGAATGCATAGTCTGAAAGCAAAAGATACTCTGAATCCAGTTTTCCATATGTTAAATATCCACTACAAATGTCAATAAAATATTGCCCGAAGGCTATAATTGATATGACAAATACTACAAATAAATCCGCATTTGATTTTATAAATGATAATAGCTTATTCATTGTTCAATTTTTTTAAAGTAAATAAATAGAAGAGCAATACCGGTAAAAAAATTAAAAACAAAACAAAAATTGTGTCAAAATATAATGGGTAACCAAAATACTGGGCAAATCCGATGATTTTATTACTCATTATTTCAGGCGGAGGAAGTAACGCTCTTATTTTTTTAAACGTTACGCTTAGGCAAGCAATTGCCAAAAAATAGCAGACAAATGTTTTTATAATTGCCGCTTTTAGTTCTTTTTTGGGTCTTTTAACAATTCTCATGATTATTTGGAAAAAACCGAAATAGTTTCCGGATATGCCAATAGTCCAAAATACGGAGTGTAATAATTACTGTCAAACCTGCTATAAATCGGTAACTCAATCGAAAAATTTTTTATATCTCTATAACCTTCTTGTTTCATTTTGTAAACAAGATTATTCTTGTCGGAAACTTTAAGATATTTTTTTTCAAAATAAACATTGGAAAGAATTACATAGCTGGGCAATTTATTCGTTTTATTATTAACTATTAAATATCTATATCTCGTATTTGCTTTAGAATTATATTGTTTTTGGTAAAACTCTTTTAAAATAAAGTCGGGTTCAAACTGATAAAGAGGAATATTTTCCAGTCCGATATTTGCGCCTTTAGGAATGTTTTTTAAAATCCAAGCCGATGAAGTTTGTTCAGGTAAAGGTGACATTTTTAAATATAGCCATAAATATGATTCTGTTGTCTGTATTACGAGAAATAAAACAAAAAAGATAATTATTATTAATCGTAAAACAGATTTTGCTTGTAAAAAACGGAACAAATCTCTCAAGAAGTATAGGCAGAAGACAACCATAAACGGCAGTATTACAAGCGCCCTATTTGCGCTTAAAGTCAAACCCAACAATAATATGCTTAAGGTAAATATTAAAAATGATAAAACCAAGAATAGCTCAAATTTAAATTCCTTATATTGTTTATGTAAATAGTGACTTACCGTAATTATTAGGAAATAAATAAATGAGAAAAAACTTAAAACGTAAAACAAGTGTCCGAAAATTACAGGTAATCTATTCAAAACAGTGAAACTCAATATCGGTTGCCCAAAATTAAAAGTAGATAACGATCCGGGGGCTTTAATTACATTGTCATAAATATATTGCCACATATTTCTTCCTCCAAAAATCAAATCCGGTATACCAAAAAAAACAACCGTAAAAAGATAAATGCTAACACCCAGAAGTAACACTTTTATATTTTTTCTTATTGATGGCGTAAAAAATAAATATGCAAGGATGATTATTGGCAACAACGGTAAACCACTTACCTTTACCGAAAAAGCTAATCCCGCCAGTAAGCTACTTATCGTAAAATTCCTAAGCGTTGGAGATATTGAATATTTAATTAGATAAAACATCGATAGAACAATCCAGAAAGTCAGAGCGATATCGTATTTGAAAAAGTTGCTTAAGACTAACCACGCTGAGGTAAGAAAAAATAATAAAACCGCCATTGGCGAATTAAGCCGTAGGATCTTTGCAATTTTTGAGATAAGTACCAGCGTTAATACGCCAAAAAACAATGTATTCAAACGGAATATAATAAAAAGCACTCTTTGCATTGAAATTGAATCTAAAGAAGATTTTATGGCAAAAGGGTTTACTATTTTTAAAGCAATAAAAGGAAGAAGCATTATTCCTGAATAAAAGAAGTGGAACATAGATCCGTTTGCAGAACTTATCATATTCGGCGTACCAAATTTAAACACATTCCTCACCGATTGTAATTGGTGCCACTCATCCATTTGGTAGGGAAAAGGATGAGCTTGATTTGGAATACCCGTATTAATAACAACCAACATCGAAACTATATATATAACCAATAACAATAGCACTGCCAGATTATTCCCAATGATCTTTTTATAATCTAAACGGGTCAAAGACCTCAAAATGCCAGCTACCGTACCAACTAAAACCGCTATATCCGATGTAACCTGAAGCATTGGCAACCAAAAATACGCTCCGATATTTTTGACATATCTATAATTTTTACTCGCAGCCCAGGAGACATACAGAATGGGGAACAATATTGTAAGGACTACTAAAACCGGGGATTTAATCAAAACAGTCAGAATTAATAAGTAAGCATAAAAAATGTACCTGGCAAAGATTAATAACACTTTATCTCTTAGTATTCCCGATTCCGCGTCGCCGAAAGCAAATCTTAAAAACATGGTAAAAGCTTTTTTTAAATTTTTGCGCGGCTTCCAATAAACTAAAGCATTTTTAACAAAAATAATTTTAATATTCAAATCTTTTATCCGATTGGAAAAGACATAATCTTCATTGTGCGATAATTTTTCATCAAATCCGCAAATCTTTTGCCAAACGTTTTTTCGAAACGCCATTGACCTTGTTGCGGGAAGAAATGTTGTTGCATCTATCTTATCCTCCATCACAAGTACGTAAGGGATGAGCGATTTTTCAAAAATATTCTTCGATAAACCCTTATAATAACCGGCAACAACATCAACCGCTTTATCTTCAAAGGGTTTTATTATTTTTTCAACCCATTTCTTATCAAGAGTACAACCGGCATCTGAGGAAAGAATAATCTCTCCCTTGGCATTTTTGATTGCTTCGTTTCTGCCAACCGACCTATTTCCCTTTTTTACAATTACTTTAATTTTGAGTTTTGTTTTTAAATCTGAACTGAACTTCTGGATTTTTGCAACAGTATCATCACTTGATCCACCATCGACCACAATTACTTCATCGGGTAACCTGGATTGACTATAAACAGATTCCAAAAAATCTACTATTGACCTCTCTTCATTAAATACTGTAACAATCAAAGAAAACGTGGTTTTTTTCATTTGCACTTTGCGACTGTGATTATATCATTTTATCCATCTTACATTAAGCGGTATAAAAAAAGCGTAATCTCTATTGAATAATTTTCTTAACAGTAAATCCATATGGGAATACTTTTGTATCTACTACTCTACCGGAAATATCTTTGGGTAATACTCTATCCTCAGGATCGTTAGCGTCGAGAATATAATAATTTACTTTTTGCGGTACGTTTGAAGGATTCAACCCATATTTATTTTTTCCATACCACCAAAATAGATAAGTAAGATCAAATCTGTGTGGCGTATAATTAAATTGTTGCCTCTTTGCGTCACTATAAATATATTTAATTACAGTCGATTGAGCAATTCTGTCGACTCCCAAAGTTAAATCGAATTCATTTCTAAAAATTATATAAGTTCTAAAAACAAAGATGACTACCAACCCCAGAAGAACAGCTATTGCGAGCAAGTTTAGACGCTTCCTATCAAGAAAATAACCTAAAATTATCCCCAGGAGAAAGCAGTAAACAACCACAAGATCTAAAAGGTACCAAGCTTGTATGACGCCCGGATAAAAAAACAAAATTAAAATTTTTGTTAACGGTGTTAAAGCCAAATAAAATAAAAATAATTTTTGCGAAACGATATTCCGTTTATCTTTAACAAATAAGTACACTCCCACGTAAATTATTAATAATAAACAAAATGACTTTATTGTATTGTCAGAAAAAGTCAATCGGAAATTCCAGATAAATGCATCTACTCTTTGACTCAATAAGTGAAACAGATTGTTAAATCCGCCATTAACTAAAACTTTTATCAATATTGAGAAACCATTAGCGGAATAAAAATTATGAGTTAAATCATATATTACATTTGGTATAAAAAATAAGATGAGAATGAATAATGCCCAAAATAATGTCCTAAAGTTAACATATTTATATTTAATAGCCAATGGAATCATAATTAACATTTGCACGATATAAAAATATCCAATTGAAATCTCAAATTGCAGCATTAATCCGATCGACAAAGCAATAAGCGCTACATATTTTTGTTTTTTTTGTAAGACCTTCATTACTGAAAACAAGAAAAGCGCAGTTGGAAAAATAACAATATAAGGTGGCCATATTTGTCCGGTTTGTTCTATAAGCCACGGAGAAATCGCTAATAACATTCCCGTCATAATCGCAGATTTAAGTCCAAATCCCGACCGCAAGATATTAAAACTTAAAATTACGGTTGCTATACTGATTATGCCCGTCATTGCTTTTGCCCAGAAAGGGTCGCCGTTGCCTAGAATAAACGGAATACTAAGCAAATAGTACCAGCCTGGCCCTTTTGGAATATGCCAAACATAGTTAGTGTTATAACCGATAAGATAGATTGCGTGGTTTACGACGATATCCTTTACGAAAAGTAAATCCATCCCCTGCTCCCCACCAAAACTTACCAAACGCCGGGAAAAAAGCATGATCACCCGTGGAACAAAAGAAAGACTCACGATAAATACTAACGAAAGAAAAGTTTTGTGCTTAATTCGCTTACTTATTAAATCAAACATTCCGATAAATTTACTTACTTCAATTTTGTGCCGACTACTCCGATATTACCGGCGCTTATACTAATTGGGATTTCTCCAATACCAGTTATTTTAAACAAAAAATACATAAAATTTTTTAAAAACAGGGGAATTGGCAAAAGCTTTAACCAATAGTTTATCTGATAAATATTTTTAACTCCAAATACTTCCACCTTTTGAAATCCGTGCATTTCAAACAAACGTTTTAAATTACTAGGATTAAAAAGATAGATATGTTCTATGTCAAAAATTGGCGACCTTCGTCCCAACAACTTAACAGAAAGTCCTTTCGTATTGTGCACCACAAAAAATACTTTACCGTTTTTTCGTAGAAGTTGAAAAATCGCATCCAAAAAAATATCGGGATTAACAATATGATCAAATGTATGAAAACAACATACTACATCAAAACTTTCTTTTGCAAAAAGTCCTTTCTTAAACATTGCTACTTTTATGTTTTTCTTTATACTTTGCTTCGCCTTGTCTACAGATGCCCTACCGGGTTCCACGCCAAATAAATTTTTTGCTCCAATTTTTTCAAGTTCTTCAAGAAAAAAACCATTGCCACAACCAATTTCGAGTATCTTTTTCTGTGCAAATTTATCCTTAAAAACGTGCCTTTTAAAATATTCAACGTATGTCTTTTGTAAATATTTAGATTCACTAACATAATTGAATGTGCTCTTTGAATACAGCTCGCTAATCTCTTTTTCTTCCAAAATCGGACTAGAGAATATTAATCCACATTTCTTACATTTTAAAAAACGGTAGTGTGTGCCATCAGGGATTCTTCTGGCGGAAAAAGTTTTATCATTCAGTTTTTTAAAATCAAAATTTTCTTTATACAAGACTTCCGTATCTTGGCCATTTTTGCAAATAATACATTTTTTTTCGCGCATAATTCTCTAATTCTACCAGATTTGGTATAATAACCAAAATAATGATCACAAATAAGTCTAAAACCGTATTTATCACAGGCGCTAATGGATTTATCGGCGCAAATCTTACAAGGCTACTTATTAAAAATAAATTCGATGTTAATATTTTAGTTAGAAGTAACTCCAATTTATCAAAACTTAAAGATGTATTAAAAGATATTAGTTTACATACCGGTGACATAAATGATGAAAAAACTTTAAAAAAAATTATCAGGAAAGTTAGCCCTCAATACATTTTCCATCTTGCCTCATACGGCAATTCCTCTGAAGATGCCCTTTTGAACGAAATGATTAATATCAATATTTTGGGATTGAAAAATCTGCTCGAGGCAACTTCGGACATTAATTACAAGTCATTTATAATTACCGGCAGTTCATCTGAATATGGTTTTAAAAATAAACCAATGCGGGAAACCGATACTCTCGAACCAAACAGTTATTATTCCGCAACTAAAGCCTCCGCCACTCTTATTGCTCAAAGCTTTGCTTTATTAAATAATAAACCAATTGCTATTGCCAGATTATTCTCGGTTTACGGACCATATGAGGAAAATAATAGGCTGATTCCAACCGTAATTAGATTAGCGTTAAAAGACAAAGAAATCTTCCTTACTCCGGGAAAAGTGCAAAGAGATTTTATTTTTATTGATGACGTTGCAAATGCCCTTTTAAAAATGGCTAAAAGCAAATTGAGAAATGGTGAAGTAATAAATTTGGGAACTGCAAAACAATATGGAAACAACGATATTGTAAAGACCGTAGAAAAAATTCTTCACAAAAAATTGAAAGTAAAAATGGGTAAATTTCCAAAAAGAGCTTGGGACACAAACTACTGGGTTTCAAATAACCAAAAGGCTAAAAAACTTTTATCCTGGCAACCAAAATTTAGTTTAGAAGAAGGCCTTAAAAAAACCATAGAATGGACAAAAACTAATGAAAATTAAAAAATTGGAAACTATTGCCAAATCTTTACGCAAAGAAATTCTAAACATGTCTTATACTGCAAAGAAAGCTCACATTAGCTCCTGTCTTTGTATCGTTGATCTCTTGACTTACCTTTATTGGAAAGAAATGTCAATTAAACCAACCAATCCTACTTGGGACAAACGCGATAAGTTTCTATTGAGTAAGGGTCATGCCGCTCCGGCCCTTTACGCTACTCTTGCTTATAAGGGGTATTTTTCAAAAGAGCTGCTTAAAGAATTTGGAAAAAACAATTCTAAATTAGGCGTTCACCCGGAACTTGGATCAGTACCGGGAATTGAGATCTCGGCCGGCTCATTAGGTCACGGACTGTCCATAGGCGTAGGTATGGCGTTAGCCGCTAAAATAGACAAGAAACCAAATAGGATTTATGTACTTATAAGCGATGCCGAATGCAACGAGGGAAAAATCTGGGAAGCAATCTTTTTTGCTTCACATCATAAGTTGAATAATCTTTTTTTATTAATTGACCTCAATGGTTTACAGGCGCTTGGAAAGACTAAAGATGTTATAAAAATTGACTCGCTTAAAAATAGCCTTGCTGGTTTTGGCTGGAATACTTACGATGTAGACGGTAACAATCTTTCGGAAATTGATAAACTGTTTAAAAAAATAAACCTTAAAAAAATTAATAAGCCTACTGCAATTGTATGCAAAACTATTGCGGGTAAAGGAGTTAGTTTTATGGAAGATAAACTTGAATGGCACTATAAAAATCTGGATGAGAAACTATTTAACCAAGCGTTAAAAGATTTAGAAAAATAATGAGATACGCATTTATAAAAGAATTAATAAAACAGGCCGAAAAGAACAAAAACGTCATGCTCTTAACAGCCGACTTGGGCTACACTGTCGTTGAGGAATTCAGGGATAAATTTCCGGATCAATTTATAAATACCGGTGTTTCCGAATCAAATATGATCGGTGTGGCAGCCGGGCTTGCCTTATCGGGAAAAATAGTTTTTGCTTACTCAATAGCTACGTTTGCAACTTTAGTTCCGTTTGAAAGTATTAGAAATGATGTCTGCTCACAAAATGCGCATGTTATTATTGTGGGATCAGGAGCAGGGCTTTCTTACTCCGATGCAGGACCAAGTCATCACACCATTGAAGACATCGCAATCTTAAGAACTATCCCAAACATGAACATTGTTGCGCCGGCCGACCCAACCGAAATGAAATGGGCAACCGAAATGGCGGTAAAACTTAAAAAGCCTCTCTATCTTAGACTCGCAAAAAAAGGTGAACCAATAATCTACAACAAAAAACCAACTTTAAAATTTGGTAAAGGAAGCATTTTAAAAACCGGCAATGATTTCGCAATAATCAGTACTGGAAATATGGTTTACAATAGTCTCTTAGCTGCGAATGAACTTAAGGATAAGGGATTTAACGGAACAGTCATTTCTATGCATACGCTTAAGCCGGTTGATGAAAAATTAATTAAACAAATCTGTTCAAAATTTAAGAATGTTTTTACAATCGAGGAACACTATGCCATCGGTGGACTTGGCAGTATTGTTTCAGATACAATTACAGAGACGAATTTAAAATGTAAATTAACGAAAATTGCATTACCAAATATATTCGTTAAAGAAGCGGGAACTCATGAGTTTTTAAGAAATAAATATAATTTGAGCCCTAAGCAAATCGAAAAAACTATCCGTAAAACATTATGATATATCTGTCATTAATACTACCCGTACATAACGAAGAAGATATTATTGAAAAAGTTTTAAAAGAGATAATTATTACTTTAGACAAAACTAAAATCACCTACGAAATCCTATTAATAGAAAACGGTTCTACTGATAGATCTCAAAAAATAGTAATTGAACTTTCCAAAAAATACAGTAAAGTCCGTTCTTTTGTATCCCCAAAAGGCTATGGAAATGCGGTTTTAAAGGGCCTCCGGGAATCTAAAGGCCAATATGTCAGTTATATGCCATCTGACGGACAAGTGGAAACATCTGTATTACCAAAATTGCTAAAAGAGGTCGATCAATATGACCTTATTAAAGTAAGACGAGTAAAAAGAGAAAGCATTGTTAGGGATTTAACAACATTTACATTTAGTAAAGTCATTAGTTTACTTTTTAACACTCAATCAATCGATATAAACGGAAGCCCCAGAATATTTTTGAGAAAACACCTATCTAAATTAAAGCTACGAGCCAAGGATTCATTCATTGATGCTGAATTTTTAATTAAAATTTCAAGACTGAATTGGAAAATAAAAGAAATCCCTATGGCAAACATAGAAAGATATGGCGGAAAATCAACAAGGAGCATTAACACATACCTTGAGTTTTTCCATAATATTCTTGATTACAAATTTTCGCCTAAATTAAAACTTTGGCAACAAACGCTTTAACCTATGTTTGACCCTTATAAAATGTCTCTTGTTAACGCTACCCTTTCTGTACTACTTATAATAATAGTTTTTATTTACAAACATGTTTATCCAAAAAAGAAAGTAAATCTACTCGCCTTCCTAATTATTATTTCCCTACTTCCAATTGTAAGCTTACTTCGGATTGGTGATTACGAAAGCGGCGATTTTAATATTCACATATACAGGACCATTTCTTTTTACCAAAATTTGACAGACGGTAATCTTATGCCCTCCTGGGCCGGAATGCTCAACGGCACCTATGGATATCCATTATTTATTTTTTTAAATCCACTTCCCTATTATTTAATTTCATTCTTTCATTTTTTGGGTTTTTCGTTTATTACCAGCCTGAAGTTTTTCTTGGGCTTTGCATTTGTCTTATCTGGCATATTTATGTATTTTTTTACAAAAGAAGCTTTAAAAAACGAATTAGCAGCTTTTACCGCTTCCATCTTTTATTTATTTTTCCCATACCATCTTATCGATTTACATTTTAGAATCGATGTCGGAGAAGTCTTATGTTTTACACTTGTACCGCTTTTACTACTTTTTACATACCGGCTTTTTAAGCAGAACTCATTATTGTACGTACTTTGGACAGGATTAACCTTCGCGCTCCTTATAATGTCACATCAAGCAATTGCCGTATTATCGCTAGCTCTCGTGATACCACTTTTAATAAGTCAATTGTTGCTTTCTCCGGCAAAAATACGGCAAATAAAGCTTTGGCTACAAATTGGGACTTCTTTTGTCTTGGGATTATTTATATCAAGCTATGTCTGGCTGCCCTACATTACTTACTCCAAATACAATCTATCTTCGGCACTATTTAAATCCTTACCTAGTTTTATTAATTTTAATGAATTACTCTACGCTCCCTGGAGGTTTGGATTACTTTTTCAAGGACCAAAAGGTGAATTATCATTTCTTATCGGCTATACCCAGCTTCTCGTATTGGGAATCATGCTATTTTATCTTTTAGCAAAAAGGGCTAAAGCAAAGCACGCAAAAGAAATTACTGTTTGGTTAATTACCACGTTTTTCTTGATTTTTATGCTTACCGGTTTTTCACAAGTTATTTGGCTTAATGTCCCAATAATTAAAAACATGCTAATGAGTAGCCGGGTACTTTTAATTTTAACTTTTAGCATCTCTTTTGTTGCCGGTTATTTTGCATTAATAAATAAAAAACGGAAAATACTGATCTGGCTACTAATATTCCTTACTATTGGATATACAATTTTAAATTGGGGACAGCGTAGAGTCATTCCTCAGATATCCGATGCCGGGTTGATAAATAATCTCCCCTACAGCACTTACCAGGGAGAAGGACTTACGTTTATCGGAAATACACCCTGGTTTAGCAGCAAGCCCGTTTGGATAAGTAAAGTTCCCGTAAATAAAATTGACACTATTCAAGGACAAGCTAATATAAAAACTTTAAGCATTAGCTCAACTAAACATTATTATTCTGCAAACTCCACAAGCGACGCAACTCTTAAGGAAAACACTTTGTATTTTCCGGGGTGGGATGTAACAGTTAACGGAAAAGAAACTAAGATTAATTTTAAAGACAAAAAATATTCCGGCTTAATTGTCTTTAAAATTCCTAAAGGAAATGATCAAATTGCAATTACGTACAAAGATTTACTAATACTTCAAATATTGAAACTTGTATTCGTTCTCTCGTTAATCATCATTCTGTTTTATACTCTATTTACTACTAAACAACTCCTGCGTCTAATTTATAAGCTAAGAAAAATTAAGAAATAAACTAACAAGATTTTTGTTTTGTTATAATAGAACCACTGACGGCGGAAAATTTATAAACAATGACTAATTATCAATATTATTTATCTTTTTGTGTTCCTGTATATAATGAAGAGAGAATTATTCTTTCAAAAGTTGCCGAAATACAAAAGGGCTTGGAAAAAAGCCTAAAAAACAAAAGTTATGAAATTCTGGTTGTTGAAAACGGCAGCACTGACAACACCTTAAAAGAACTTGCTAAAATTAAAGTTAAAAATGTACGAGTAATTACGCTAAAAAGTAAAGGTCACGGCTTGGCTATGAAAACCTCAATACTTCAAGCAAAAGGAGAAAATGTTTTATTAACTGCCATTGATCTTCCCTTTGAATTCTCAGATCTTCAAGAAATGTTAAAATTATCTAACCAATTCGATATTATTTTTGGCTCAAAAGCGCATCCCAAGTCTTTAATTTATTCTCCACTGCTTAGAAAAATATCATCCGGAATATATAGGTTTTTATTACGCTTGTTCTTTGCTGTCAAAATCGGAGATACTCAAGGAACGGTTTTTTTAAAAAAAGAGCGCATTTTACCAATTCTTAAAAATTGCGATTCGGAAAACGCTTTTTTCTCCGCTCAGCTTGCAATTTTTGCCGTAAAAGAAAAACTGAGAATAACAGAAGTTCCGGTTAGAATGAAAAAAGAAATACTCAGAAAATCTAAATATAACATTTTAGGTGATGGAAAAACGATGTTCATGTCGATGCTAAAAACTTATCTGAAGATAAGAACTATTGATACAAAATAAAGTATTTAGTCTCAGTGAGTTTTCTGTAATATTTTTCCGGAACTAAAGATATCGGAAAAATTGCCGCATCCGAATAATCCTCCGGCTGGCTTAAACTTTCCTTATCAACAATGATGATTATTCTTCCGCGCTCTTTTTTAATAGCATTCATTAGCGGCTGGACCAATGCTTTCTGGTCATTTGATATAAAGGGATAGTCCATTGGCAGCGGGTTTGCTTGCTCGGATTTAACCCATAACGCCGCGTATGCCGGCAATATTGCATATTGCTTGTTTTCTTTTTTTACTATTTTCTCAGCCAATTGCAAATCTTTAAGTTTTTCGTAAACATCTTTTGAAGTAAAAAGATTTTTCCCGCCGGGCAATACATTTGCAACGCTATATGTTAATTGGCTTGCCGGACGTGCTTCGCCATAGACATTATTTACTCTAAGCAAGTAAAAATTATAAATTATTATTGGTAAAAGAATGATCACTATTACATTTAAACTTCTTACTAAAATCCGCTCAAACTGTTTATTTAAACTAAATAAATATATCAAAGAGAAGTAGATATATATAAATAGTATCCCTGAAGCAAAAACCGGTGTGTTATATCCACCTGATATAGCGACGCTCCAGGCAACTATTATGCCAATAAACATCAAAGAGACTTTTTCGTACATTTTCTTATTAAGAAAATAAATTGCCATACCAAGCACTGTTCCAAAAAGAAAAAAACTACAATCCCAAATAAATTTACCGCTATTATTTAAATAGAATACACTATAAATAACCGGGAAAAATATCAACAAGAATCCTAAAAATACTTTATTAAAATTCTTATTTTGCAGAAGAAATGATCCTGCGATTCCGACCAATATTCCCCAGGGAAAAGTAAACTTTGCCACAAATCCCTTTATGGCTGTTTGTACAAATTCCGTACGCGAAGTCGTCTGCATTAAAACACTTGGAATACCGGCCAATGCAAAAAGAACCAAATAATAAACCGCAAGAGGCGTTACTAACGACAACCAATATTTTTTTGATTTCCAGTCTCCAAGTAAAAAGATCGCGGCAGGTAAGAGAAAAATGAAATTTTGCTTAATAATAAAAGTAACTCCAACGAGCATGTATCCGATTATTTTTGCATAAATTTTATCTTGCCGGCAAAGAACAATTGCGATTGAATAAACAAAAAGTCCGTCTATCGTATACCAAACCATTGGCGGAAACGAATGAGCAGTAAAGAAAAAAGCGATTAAACCAAGAACAAACTTTGCGACAATTGATATCTCCTTTTTAATAAATGCTTTACTTATAATAGATGTCCAAATCCAAGCAATGGCTGCAAATTCAAACCAAACCGCAAATCTGGTTATCCAAAACGTGTAAGCCCCTCCAAAATAAACAAATGGCATCCAAAGAATTGGGGTGCCAATGTTGTGAGCCGACAAAAAATCCTTATAAGGAATTTGCCCATCAAGTAGTCTTCTTGTGTAAGCAAGCATAAAACCATCATCTGAGGGGACAAATCCAAGGGATGAAAATATTAAATGAGCTGCTATGGATAAAACAATTATAAAGACTAATCCTTGCAATATCTTTTTTAAATTCATGAAGTTTAAGATAAGATTTAAACTTAAGCTATATTATAATTCATTTAGATAAAATGCAATCACTTTTTTTGTGTTAAAATAGGTGAATAATTCTGCCAGTTGTATGAAAAAAAGGAAAATATTAGTCACCGGAAGTAAGGGAACAGTAGGCTCCTATATACCCTTTATTTTTGAAGATGATGATCTAATTCTAACAACTAGATTAAGCTTAGACATTACTAATAAAAAAAAAGTTTTTGCCGTAATCAAAAAAGAAAACCCCGATGTAGTTATCCATTTAGCCGCAAAAACGAACGTTGATGAATGCGAAAAAAACAAAAAAGAAGCGCGTCTCGTGAATACGGTTGCAACGGAAAATATCGCCAAGGCTTGCAAAAAAAATTGCGCCATACTAGTTTATGTCTCCACAGGAGCGGTTTTTAATGGTAACAAATCATTTTTTACCGAATATGACAAGCCAAACCCTGTTAACGTTTACGGTAAAACAAAATTTATGGGGGAAGAAGCTGTAAAATCTGCAAAATGCAAATATATTATTGTCCGGGCCGGCTGGGTTATCGGCGGCGGAAAAAAAGAGAAAAAATTCATTTCCTATATTCTTAAACAGATCGAAGACGGACAAAAAGAAATTAAAGTTGTAAGCGATACATTAGGTACTATTACCAGCGCAAAAGAATTGGTTAAATTAATAAAAATATTGCTGGATAGTAAAAGGCAAGGAATATTCCATGCCGGAGCGTTAGGTGTTTGTTCACGTTTCGACATAGCAAAATTTGTAGTAAAGCTTTTAAAAAAAGATACAACAATAATTCCCGTGTCCTCTTCTCTATTTCAAGATAAATTTTTTGCCCCTAGACCAATCAATGAAGTTCTCCGTAGCACCAGACTTTCCCCAAAACTTTTTAGGACTTGGCAACAAACCCTAAAAAATTATATACTAAGTGAATTAAAATGAACAAAAAGCCCCAAGTTTCTTTTTTTTGCCCGGCATATAATGATGAAAAAAATCTTCCGATATTAATACCAAAAACTGTTTCTCTATTTGAGAAAATTTGCTCTTCATATGAAATAATTATTGTTGTAGATGGCAGCCCGGACAGTACGGGAAAAATTGCAGATAATCTTTCAAAAAAATATCCAAATGTAAAAGTTATTCATCATAAAAAAAATAAAGGTTATGGAGGCGCTTTAAAAAGCGGATTCTTGAATGCCACAAAATATCCCTATATTTTTTACACCGATGGAGATAGTCAATACGACGTTAACGCACTAAAGCAAATGCTTCCCTTTATGGACAGTTACGATGCGGTTGTCGGCAAAAGAATTAACCGGGCACTTAAGTTCCGCCGAAAAATACAAACCTCTTTTTATAATTGGTTAATTAGATCCCTATTCCATTTGGATAATAAGGATATTAATTGCGCGATAAGACTATTTAAACGAAGCGCTGTTGATAAAATCGATATCTCCGGTATAAGCGCTAGTGCTTTCTTTCCGGCGCAATTCCTGCTTGAACTTTATAGACATGGGGCAAAAATTAAAGAGGTGAACGTTAAACATTATCCAAGGATTTTCGGGAAAGAATCCGGAGGGAAAATAAACGTCATTGTCCCCACTTTTTTGGACATGCTAACTTATTATTTTGCTTTCCATAAACCCCAGAGCTCCAAATAAAGATTAACCATTTTCTCCCAAGTTTTATCCTTAACCCAATCATATGCATCACGTATCTTTGTATCTTTTTGTTTATTATTTAACATGAATCTTTCAAATTCTTCATAAATCTCATCTGAATCGGAAGATATCGAAATAAAGTTAGAAAACGGCGTCATTTTAAGATAATCCTCCATAATTTTGTTATTATAAACAGATAGAACATATTTTTTACTCACCATTGTTTCGAGTATGCCTAGATATCTCGATACGAACACGAAAGATGCTCTTTCGATATATTTAGCCGTGTTTTCTATAAATCCACTAAAATTTACCGGCAAAAAATTGTTTTCGGCATATTCTCTAGCTTCTGTCATTAATGATCCGTCTCCCAACACCTCTAGTCTTAAATCTTTGTGTCTTTTTGATAATTTTTTAAAAGCTTTTAAGTATTCCATTACCCCCGTTTCTTTTTCCAGACGCCCCAAAAACACGACTAGATTTTTATCAACAATTATACTTTTCTGTTTTTCTAAATCAGGAATTTCCACCGCTCCGTAAATTACAAACGTCGGTTTTGTACCGTACCATTTTTTTAAAAAATCGCCAACGCAAATATTGCCATTGGAAAGTTTTTCGGAAAGTTTATGCATAAAGATTGCTCTTTTAGATGGAATATAATTCCCCTCATAACCATGAAAGGTTGTATAAACTTTTTTTTCCAGAAATAAAAAGCGAAAAGGCAGATACCAAAAGAAAACATCGTGACAGTGAACTATATCAGCGTCCGATATTATTTTTACCAACCCCCAAAGCTCTTTCCAGATGCGGAACTTCTTAAACCAATCGTCTTTACCACTGTTAATTCGATAAATTTCGATGCCTGCAACCTTCCCCGCCATCTTGGCACTCTCTGAGTTTGACTGCTTACCACCGCTATAGGTTTTAAGAGGATTTTCCGTTATAACGACGACTCTATGGCCTTTTTTAACCAAACGCTTACTAATTTCCAGAACATGCTTCTCTACTCCGCCGATTTCCGGATAAAACCTCCTGGCCAAAAACAAAATAGTCATATTAGTTAATTTTCTTTGCAACTATTATTATATTCGATTCTCCGAAAACTGGAACTGTAAGATCATCTATAAATGTCATAATATCCGATATGAAGTATTTAATAAATCTCACTGATTTTCCAGCTTTAGGATTAACAAACAAAAAATTCCTAAGCACACCTTCAATTTTCTTCTTATAGACAATTTTGAATCCATTTTCTATACATAAAGCCTCTAATTCTTCTAACTTATATCTTCTTAGGTGCCCTACTCTCTGGTCAAAATTTTTCGTTAAACCAATCCTATGTAATGGAGCGTTACTAGAGGGAGTTGATAATAACATTAATCCATTATTATTTAACAGCTTATTTATTACAGCCAAGGCCTTACTATCGTCTCTTAAATGCTCTATAACTTCTGTAAAAATAACGAAATCGAATTTCCCTTTTGGAATTTGATTTGGAAAATTCATAACATCAAAATTAACTGATTTTGACAATCTTAGCTTTGTAGCTGATTGTTTACACGCGCTGATTGCATTCTTTGAAGTATCAATTCCATAAACCTTATTGCCTTTATTGGCAAAATAAAAATCAAGCGTACCTGATCCGCAACCTATATCTAAAACGGTTTTACTTTTATCTAAATACTCCTCTGCAACTTTTAGAATCAATCTATAAGTAAAATTATTCTTTGAAATTATTTTGTTTTGTGGCACAGAAATTTTATGAAAATCTTCGTATAACTTATTTCTCACGTCTAACGATTTTAACATCATTTTCTCCTCTTGACAAATGAATGAAAAAGTATAAATAATTAATTATGAAAGTCCTAATTGCCCTAAGGATTTTTTTAATAGGAACGGTAGTCTTGTTATTAACTGCTGTTCCTATTTTTTTGAGCAAAGCTTATGCCTCTAATGTAATTTTCGAAGATAATTTTGACAGCGGAAATGCAAATAACTGGACTCCGATAGATGGAATACCACTATGGCAGGTAAAAAATATCAATGGGAACAATATGTATGGCGCGCGTATAGAATCTTCATCCACAATTATTGATACTGTTGGCGGACCTACTATAAATACACCCAATTATCAAATAGACTTTGACTATTTACCAATTGTAAATACTAATACCCAAACGACCGATAGAAATTTTGATTTTAGATGGGTCAATGGTTATGATCTCTATGAAGTGCACTTTCAGGGAGATACTGACTTCTCTACTAACCTTGCTACCTCTTCCGCCCAATCACTGGTTCCATTGGTCGATAACCAAATTAATCACGTTACCATAATCCTATTGAACCAACACGTTCAATTTATTTTAAACGGAGTAAGAATATTAGACTCCGTGGATCCTACCTACCAATTTGGCGGAAGCGAAAAAGTCGGTATGCGTGTTAGCACCGGTGACTCATATCCAACCGAAGCATGGTTTGATAACATTGTTGTAACGAGTTTAGATAATACTCCAACTACCACTCCAAGTCCGACACCTAGCCCTATTCCGAGCCCCACGCCTACACCCAGCCTTACTCCGACTCCAACGCCAATTCTCACTCCAACACCCACACCTACTACGAATAAACTTAATGTGCCCGTCTTAAGGCAAACAGATAACCCCTGGGGCCCACAAACTTATGATGGGGCAAATTTCTGGAGCCCATTGACTAAAGCAATCAAAAATTGGGGCTGCGCCTTAACTTCTTATGCAATGGTCTTAAGATATTTTGGAATTAGTAAGCTTCCTAATGGCACAAATTTGGACCCTGGGACATTAAATACCTGGCTAAAAGATAATAATGGTTATATTGATGGAAAAAATAGTGGCTATGTTAATCCGCTCGCAATTTCCAGTCTCTCTAAACAAGCTGCCAAAATAAATAAAATTACCGCCTTTGACGCATTAGAATTTACAAAAATTAATTCATCTGACAACTCCCTTTTAGCAAATCAGATTAATAACAATCGCCCGGTTGTACTCGAAGAACCCGGACATTTCATCGTCGCAAACGGAATCAACTCAAATACCTTTAATATTATTGATCCTTATTATACTAATAGAAATTATTTAACAGCCTACAATAATACCTTTAACTCTCTTAACGAATTAATCCCCTCAAAAACAGACCTCTCTTACATTTTAGTTACGGGGGATCAAAATCTAAATATACAAATTAAAGATGCCAACGGGAATAACCTTGGAGAACAATTTGTTCAGCAGCCTTTGATTAATCCGGAAACTAACCTGCCCGGAGGCGATCCTATTAAAATAGATTATTTCCAAAAACCTGCATCTGGCAATTATTACATACAGCTATCTTCTAATAAAACTGAAGTTGACGATGTAAATGTTTATTCTTACGACAAAGACGGAAACGTTAATGTTAAAGATTTTCCGATTATGTCGCATACCGGAAAAAATAACATAATTGACATAAATTTTAATAGTCAAAATTCAAATAAGTCAGGCTCTAAAAAAGAAGTAACTTTTGAATCGTTAATCGATGACATCAACAATCTTAATTTACTGCACCAAATAAGCAATAATACTACCGATGAACTAATAAAATCGGTAAAAAGAATTGAAAAGGACTATTCTAAAAAATTTAAAGAGCCAACTAAATTTCAATTAGAATTTATTAAGGAGACGCTGAGATTTTACGATAAGAAATCATTAAGCCAGGAAGCATTCGGAATTATCTCCGAAGATATTAAAGATTTAATAAAAAGCCTCTAGAGATCTTTTAGATTGTAAACCGTACTTAGGAAAAGTTTAATTTCCGCATTTCCTGCAACGTCCCTATTTACCGAAAGCATGAGCTCCTGCACTTTACTATCCGAGACTTTTATATATCCCTCGCTAATATTGGCGTTCTCGGGTAGATTTGGAAAAAGTTTTTGACCATTCACAGATGCTTTGCTCGTCCATCCTTTTTTTACCAGTTGGCCTTGAATATAACTATCTAAAAGTGGCTTAACCTGGCTATACTCAATGTCCGAGACTTTGCTTTTTTTAATAACCCACTCCGATCCGGCCATATCAATAGTTTTTTTGCCATATTCTAGAGCAGCTTTTCCTAAATCAGCCTGTGCTACTTTTGTTACCACATAACCCATATAAGATGAAGGAATATTAAAAGATTCCGGATGGATAAACGGATCCAGCACCGGCGTAGGTGTAACTGAAGCGGTAATTTGAATATCAGAGCCGGTTTTAGTTCCTCCGATATCAAAAACTTTAACCACAACTGCCAAAACTCCAAAAACGACAATTAATGCCATTAAAATCGAAATTATTTTGTATCGCCTGACTAATTCCATAATATGTGGACCTGAGAGGATTCGAACCTCTGACTTCTTCAATGTGAATGAAGCGCTCTACCACTGAGCTACAAGTCCAAGCACCAAATATACTATCATAAATGCCAAGCATTGACAAAGCATAGTATCTTTGGCAAAATTAAGTGATAATGCCTATTATTAGAAAAATCTACGCCTTTTTAGTAGACTCTGTCCAAACATTTTTAATCGCTGCTGCGGTCTTTTTAGTAATTTACGCCTTTTTATTCCGTCCGTTTGAGGTAGATGGAGATTCGATGTATCCAAATTTCCATAATCACGAATATGTAATCACTAATTTAATCGCGCTCCGCTTCCAAACGCCAAAGCTTGGCGACGTTGTAGTTTTTAAGGCTCCTCCGGATCCAAGCAAAGATTATATTAAAAGAGTTATTGGACTACCGGGAGATACAATTTCCATTAAAGACGGACAGGTTTACCGAAATGGCGAGTTATTCGATCAAAGTAGTTTCTTAAAACCGGATGTAACTACCTACGGCGAGAGTTTTCTTAAAGACGGAGACAGCGTAAAAGTGCCCACCGATGAATATTTTGTAATGGGAGATAACCGCCCCTACAGCTCTGACTCAAGAGAATGGGGTTTTGTTAAAAAAGACGAATTAATCGGAGAATCTTTGCTTGTATATTGGCCGATAACTCAAATGAGGCTGGTTAAAAATCCCCTTTAAGACTGTTTATTAAGAAGATTATATATTTCTTTAATTTTTGGTCCTGTAACATCTACGTCACCTTTTAAAACGAGCACAATTTTTGCCTGGGATCTACTTTGAGAAATTGAAGCTCTCAATCCTTGTGTTTGCTCCAAGCTTTTAGCCATTTCATCTAATTCCGGCACCCACAGCTTATGCGTAGCTGTTCTTGGTTCTTTCTTTTGAATTTCCCCTTTAGCTTGTCTTGCCATTTCCTCGGTTTCCCTAACCGTGCTATTTTCTTTAAGAATTTTTTTGAATAAATCCAACATTAACTTTGGATCACCCAAGGAAATTAAAGGCCTAACGTGTCCCTCGGAGATTACTCCGGCAACCAAGGCGTCTTTAATTGCGTCGGGCAATGACAAAAGCCGCATCGTGTTAGAAACTGTCGGCGCGCTTTTACCAACTCTTCTGGCTACCTCGTTTGTCCCCAAACCGAATTCGTCAATTAATCTTTTGTATGCTTGAGCTCTTTCTATTGGATTTAAGTCTTCCCTTTGGACATTTTCAACAATCGACATTTCCAACATTCCCTGAGGAGTAGTTTCCTTTATAATTACCGGAACTTTAGGAAGTCCCAAAACTTTAGCTGCTCTCCAGCGTCTCTCCCCGGCAATTATCTGATATCCGGCTGGAGTTTGCGCCACGACAATTGGCTCAAGTATTCCTTGCTCTCTAATTGAATCGACTAATTCCTGAAGTGAATCGGGAGAAATAATTCCCCTTGGCTGAAGAGGGTTTGCCTGCAAAAGATTTGTTTCCAATTCGAATATTCTATCTGTGCTTTCCATAAATTTAGGCTTAAATGCTTAAGCACTAATTACTTCGACAACCTTTTTACCTTTTAATGTTTTAAATTCGACTGTTCCGTCGGTAACCGAAAACAAAGTAAAATCTTTGCCCATCGAAACGCCGGTTCCGGCTCTTACCTTTGTCCCTTTTTGCCTAACAATAATATTACCGGCAATGGCTTTTTGTCCACCATAAATTTTAACGCCTAAGCGCTTTGCTCTTGAATCCCGGTTACCTTTTACTGCTCCCTGTGCTTTTGTGTGTGCCATAGTTTATGATTTATTTGTGAAAACTGGACTTATTCTATCTTGATTTTTCACATGCTGTCAAGATATCAAAGACAATCAATTATGACTTTTTTGCCGCAGTTTCTGCTTTTCCCTCGTTAATTTTTTCTATTTGCACTTTTGAAAGCTGGGCTCTAAATCCGCTTACTCTTCTGTACCTTACTTTTGACTTAAACTTGGAAACTCTTATTTTTTCTCCTTTAAAATCGCCTAAAGACTTGCCCTCGACTTTTGCTCCCTTTACTGTTGGTTTTCCAACTTTAACGCCGGCGTCTGTGGAAAGCAACAAAACTTCCTCGAAAACGACCTTGCCATCGGCAGCCGCTAACTTATCTATTTCAATTACGTCACCCTCTGAAACTTTGTATTGTTTTCCGCCTGTTTTGATAACTGCGTATTTCATAAAAAACAATTATAGCAAATTACTCACTTAATTTCTAGAACCTGTCTTTCCTTGGTCGATCTTATCACAGAAGTCAAAAGTCCTAAGAAAATAAAGTTCGATAAGAGTGAACTTCCGCCATAAGAAACAAACGGCAATGTTACCCCGACAATTGGAATAATCCCGACATTCATTCCGATATTAACAAAAATTTGAATTAAGAAAGCAAAAAACACAATGGCAGAAAAGTTTTTCGAAAAACCCTCGTCCGAATTTAGAAAAATTTTAAAAATTCTGTAAAGCAAAAACGCAAAACAGAGAAGAACAATTGCTGTTCCAATAAATCCCAGCTGTTCGGAAATTGTAGCAAAAATAAAATCCGTGTGTCGCTCGGGCAAAAATCTTAAGCCGGATTGCGTACCTTGTCCTAAACCTCTTCCCATAATCATGCCCGACCCAACCGCAATTACAGATTGGATAACGTTGTACGATGTTCCTAATGGGTCGCGGCTTGGATCAAGAAAAGTCAGCACTCTTTGTTTTTGGTAATCGTGCAAGAAATGCCAAATTACGGGAAACAAAGCTACAAGCGGCAAAAATAGCCCCAAGAAAAACTTGAATGAAAAACCAACATAAACCAATGCGGCAAGCACTATTGCGCCATAAATCAAGGCGTTTCCAAGATCGGGCTGGAAAAAAATCAAAAATACAACCGGAGCTAACAAAACAAACGCTTCAACTAAGGATTTAAAATTAAAAACTTTTTTTTGAGCTAAATAACTGGCCAGACTAATTGCCAAAAATGGTTTGAGGATTTCCGAGAATTGTGCTCTAAGACCCAAGAACTCTATCCATCTGGTTGATCCCCTTGCTTCAATCCCCAAAAATAAAACCAATGCTAATAGAATCAGGGAACCAAAATAAATAGGCTTACTATAATTACTTAATATTTTAGAATTGGTTTGCGAAAAAAATAAAAATGCTAAAACTGAAAAAATCAAAAAAATAAACTGACTTTTAAAAAAGTCTAAATTAATGGAAAAAAGCGTTACCAGACTAATAATTACTAAAGCACCAACAGAAGCAAGCAACATCCAGTCTATGTCCCAAAATCCTTTTCTACTCATCTTTTAATACGGAGAATTTTTCAGCCTCCAAAATAGAACTTACCAAAGCTTTCCTTTTTATATAATCCTCGTGCTCTTTCGGCCAAAATGGAATAGTAATCTTTACTTTTTCGCTGGGTTTTGTACCCAAGTTTTTTCTTTCTTCCTGGATTTTTCTGACAATGTCCCGCGCAAGGCCAAAATGCAGATCCAAATTATCATCACTGGTTTTAGCCACCACCGAATAAACGTCTTCTTTTTTGTCGAATTTAAGGTCGTAAACATTAACCTCGTCTTTAACAACTTTAATAATTTCATCCGAAAGAGCATTTGGCCCACTGTAGGTCATAACCCTAATTGGAATTCTCACTTTTACTTCCGACTGCTTTCTTAAAGCATGCACCGATTCAACTATTTGCCTTGCCTTTACAGTTTCTTCTTCTAATTTTTCGTCGATTAATTTTTCTTCAAAGCCGGGCCAATCAGCCAAATGAACCGATTCACTTTTAGTTAAATTTGTATAAATCTCCTCAGAAATGAACGGCGTAAAAGGCGCCAACATTTTAGACAAAATTACTAATACAAAGTACAAAGTGTCATAGCAATCCTTTTTGTCTTTTTCGTTTTCCGCCGAGGGTCCGACCCTATCCCTGCTTCTTCTTATAAACCATAAAGACAAATCATTAACAAAACTTTCTATTTCAAGCGATGCGTTTTGCGCGTCATACTTTTCCATAAATTCGGTTACTAATTTAATGGTTTTATTTAGCCTGGAAATGATCCATTTATCCAAAATATTTTCCGATACCGGCAGTTCCAATTTTACAGGTTGATAATTGTCTGTTTCGGCATAGGTTACAAAAAAATTATAAATATTCCAAAGCATTAAATGGAATTTTCTCCTGGTTTCATCCGCTTTTTTATAACCGAATAACAAATTTTGTTCAGGATTATGCGTTGCAAACATCCACCGCATAACATCAACCCCGATTTTATCCGCGCCCTCGGTAAACTCAATCATATTCCCCCAGGATTTATGCATTGGCCGGCCGTCCTCACCAACCATCGAACCGTAACCTAAAACCAATTTAAACGGATTCTTCTTTTCTAAAACCGTGGACATGGCAATCATTGAATAAAACCAATTTTTAAACTGTCCGGGGAAAGATTCGGTAATAAAATCCACAGGAAACCATTCTTCCCAGTATTTTCTATCGGTAATATAGCTTAATTCTTGAGTTTTGGGATCAATGTAAGTTGAAAAAGGCACAATTCCGGCATCCAACCAAACATTTCCCACATCGTTAACTCTTGAAACGATTTCTCCGCATTTTGAACATTTAATTTTTACTTCATCTATAAACGGCTTATGCGGACTATGTCCCTCAAACTCTTTCCAGCCGGAAACTGCCCTATCTTTTAGTTCTTTTTTGCCACCGATAACCTCAAAATTTCCGCACTTATTGCATTCAAAAACAGGTAATGCCAAACCCCAGTAGCGGTTTTTCTTGCTGATTAACCAATCATGCATGTTAGATAGCCAATCCAATTCCCTTTCCAAACCAAACTCCGGATGCCACTGAATCATTTTGGCTGTATCCATCATTTGCTCTCTTAAAGTTTTCCCATTTTTTTCCGGTATATCCATGGCAATATACCATTCAAAAGTTACCCGCCAAACTAATTCCGTTTTACATCTCCAGCAAGCCGGATAACGGTGGGTATATTGCATTGTTTTTAATAAATATTTTTGTTTCTCGGATGTTTTTAAGTAATCTATGATTAATTCCGGATGCTTTTTGGCATTTTTGAGGCTAAATTCGTTCATCCCATCAATATAATTTGCCTCGTCGTCAATTGGAGAAATGACCGACAACCTTTCTACTTTTCCTAAATCAAAATCTTCTTTTCCGGCGCCCGGCGCAACATGCAAAAGACCTGTCCCTTCGGTAGAAACTACAATTTTTGAACCATCGACAACCGTATGGAAAGTATCGGGATTTTCTTTCCTTGCTTCTTGAACTAAAGGAAGATCATCAAACGGCGCCAGGTATTTAAGACCAATCAACTGCTTGCCGCTAATTTCTTTATCCTCTTCGTATTCTTCGGGAAGATTTGCAAAAATATAATCACTTACCGGCATCTGCTTTTCTTTTAAAAGCCTTGTTGGGACATTCCCGTTTTCGTCTTTTCCGATAATAATTATCTTATCCTTTGTTTTTTTGTTTTTCCAAACTTTATAGGTGAACTTTATATTAACACCGACCGCTACATTTGCCGGAATTGTCCAAGGAGTGGTTGTCCAAATCAAAAGATAAGTATCTTCCCATCCCTTATTTGAAATTGGAAGCTTTAGAAAAACCGTTTCATGAGTTAATTCCTTGTAGTCTTCGGTAAGCATTTCATGCTGAGAAATGGCTGTTTCGCATCTTGGACACCACGGCACATTATCTTTTCCTTTGTAAATCCAACCGCGGTCATTGCAGGTTTTTAAAAAGTGCCAAATCATGTAGTTATTTTCATCCGACATGGTGTAATAAGAGTGATCCCAATCCATAAAATAACCGAGGCGCTTACTTTGTTCCGTTTGAATGGTGCTAAATTTTGTTACTCTTTGTTTACAAAGGTCAACAAACTTGGCAATACTGGCTTTTTTATCCCCCTCGACCAAATTTTCAATGTCTTTTTTATTCCTAATCCCCAATTCTTTTTCTACTTCTACTTCTACCCATAAACCCTGACAGTCAAAGCCATTTTGGAATCTTTGCTTATATCCCCTCATATTCCAAAACCTTTGCCAGAAGTCCTTGTATGCCCTTCCCCAGGCATGGTGAACACCCATCGGGTTATTAGCAGTAATCGGGCCGTCTAAAAATGAATAGCGTTTTAAAGACTGGCTGTTCCTTTGTAGGTATTTTTCGGGAAGCTTATTTTCTTTCCACTTTTTTAATAAATCATTTTCAAGCGTTGGAAAATCAACTTGTGGAGTAACGGGTTTAAACATAAAGATAATTTTAGCTTAAATGAGGAATATCTTCAACTATTTAAGGGATTTTATTTTTTCTTAAAAATATTTTTGATCCAATTGTGGTCATGCACTTCGCTGATTGCAAATATAATCGCAAAAATTATAACTGCGTAAATTACAGCGTCAATACTGGCTCTTCCCTGTTTTTCCCAGTAAACATCTTTTAAATAAAGCCACAAGGCGAATTCGTCAATTACTAAAGCCGCGCCTATTCCGAACAGAATTGCCATAAAATGCCTAATCCTATCGGTTGCCCAAAAAGATAATCCGACATATCCACTGATTAAAATAAGTAAAATTCCCGGAACTAAATGGTGAATATGTAAAGTGGCACGAATACCGGGATTGAATAAAGCGCCAATTTTTTGGAAATAGGTAATCGTTCTTATCACGGCAAACGCGACTAAAAAACTCACTAAAACGAGAATCTGTGATAATCTTTTACTGTCTTCAATTCTTCTGAAGATATTTTTAGAAACACCAAACATCATCTTTTATGGTAACTATAATCCTCTAGAATTTCAAGGTATAAAATTAACTATGAGGAATATGGGATCCTGCCAAAGCTCTTCTGGTATGAACCGCGGGGACAACCGGTACACCTTCTATGTTAAGCAAATGCGCAAATACCTCAAGCTGAATTTTATCAGTTAAATCTAATTCATGATAAATTAACCTCAATCGACGCTTGAAACCATTCACTGTTAAATCAAAATCAGGAGCCATTTTTTTATCTGTCTTACCCCAATTATCACTATCTCTTAAATAATCCACTACCTCCCTTGATTCCTCGTTTAACATACTGTACGAATCCAAACTATGCTCCCTTTCCAGCTCCTCTTTACTTATCTGCCCTGACTCGATTAAAGATTTGATTACATGCATATCCGATTTATAATCAGGCCTTTTTCTAACATTTTGTATATGATATTTTACTGTATTTACACTAATATGCAGAAGATGTCCTATATCTGAAATACAAATCCCCTTTGCCATTAAATCATATATTTGAATCCATCGCGGTCTGATAACTTTTTCCGGATCGCCCTGCTCTTCTTTAATCTGTGATGCAGCAAGCATTAACTCTTTTCGCCCGGAAACACCTAGCTTGCGATATACATTAGAAGCAAGACCTTTGGTTGTCTGTAACGCAATTCCAAGTCTATCCGCAATTTCGCTAACTCTCGTAATACTTTCATCAACGAGCATTTGGCGCACCTCCTCTTCACGTGGAGAGAGCAAAGCATGCTCTCTTGGAGTCAACTCTTTCTCCAATAAACCGTCACTTCTCTTTTTTCTTCCATCTATAATCAGCAGTTTGTACATTATTGCTTGTACTTCATTTCTTAATCCGAGCTTACGGTAAATACGAATTAAATGATTATGTAGCGCAAAGTCTGTCATCCCAATACTACGAGCAGCCTCTTTTGAACTTCCGATATGCCACATCTCCGGCTTAGCAATAGTATCTAATACCTTTAAATCCAAAGGCGATAAACACTGACTAAATTAGGATTTAATCCTTTTATAAGCAAAGGGGTTACTTTTCTGCTTCTTAAAAGCATAATCACTTCTATCGGGGACCTAAAACCGGCGGTAGCAGCCTTCATGTGATTTCTAACAGTATCGCTGGCTATACCGAGTTCCGTTCCAATTTGCTCTGTTTTAAGACCATGAGCTCTCAAAACATACAACTGTTCTCTTCTTGTAAATTCACCTGGAACGGCAGTAAGTCTCCCAGCAATAGCATGAACAGGAGTCAAAACTGGCGAAAGATTATTTACCGCTGCCGGTCCAGCTTCTGTATTTAAGCCCAAAAAGGGAACACCTACCGCACGATAACTTCCAAAATCTATTTCATTGTTTATCATACTATGGGTTTTATTATATCAGCTTGGTTATACCTAAATCAAATTAATAAGCTTAGTGGTAGATATTAAAAAGAGGATAGAGTTCCCAAATACTGTCTGTATAAACTAGATTAAAAACTATACCTAAGATAATAAGCAAAATGGCAGTTTTAGTTAATTTGGGCAAAAGCGATGGAATTAACAATAAAAATAGGAAAGGTAAAAAGTCCAAAGCATAACGGTAACCAATTTGGGCATAACCAATGCTGTACCAAAGAAAAACCGGAGTAGCCAGAGCAATCGTGGTGATTCCGGCAGAAATAGTATATTCCCCTTTTTTGAATTTAGTTAACAACAATAAAAATAGCGGCGACGTAAACCAAAGCGCTACTCCCCAAGGACTGACTTTAAGATATGGAAATTTAAGCACAAAACCGCCGTTTTTATCCATTAATAGCGGCTCGGGTGCCATAATTAAAAAACTGTAAAGGTTTGCCGGAATATGCACGACACTTTTGTCTCCGCCGTATTTAAGATTTTCGCCAATTGGAAAATCCTTAGTGGAAATATTGTAGTTATAGCCGGTTTCCAAAACGGAGTGAAAACGTCTAAAGTTATATCCTCCCAAAAGAACCAGCGCTAAAACAACCGGAATTAACATTATTGCCATCTGTTTAATTGATAATTTTTTCCGCAACAATTCAATGAAGAAGAAAATAAGACTGAACATTAAAGTAATCCTGGTCATTGTTGCCAACGCAATAAATAAACCGGTTAGAAATGAATTCCGGTGAGTTAAATAGCTCCAAATAGCAAGCAATATCAACGGCACACCTAACGCTTCTACTTGATAAGCTGTGATATTAATCACGCTTGAGCTAAATAAAACGGTTGAGAAAACAAAAAATAAAGATAACCAAACGGAGTCAAAGCGGCTGAACTTGAACTTTTTTGAAATAAAATAAACAGCAATAAACGATACCAGCATTGCCGAAATTCCGATTGTAATTTGCGGAAAATTGTCGCCAAAGAAAAAAGCAAACGGCATTAAAAGTATTGATGCCAATGGCCCAAAGTAAACATAATAGTTATTGTAATAAGCGGAAATATCCCGAACCGGTAAATTATAAATCGACATCGCTACGTGTCCTTTTGTAAATTGCAGCGCTAATTGGGAGAGTACTTTATCAAAACCTCTTTGACCCGAAGTTAAATAGAGAAAAGAGGAATAAAGACAAAAGAAAATGACTAACACAAGAATTGCGGTTCCAATGTGGCGTTTTATAAAAGACAAAACTCTCACATCCTTATTTTATATCTTTATAAAAGTTTTTTGTACTATTAATAATAGTAATTGCCTAACGGAGGTATTGTGTTTATAATAGGTTTTATAAATTTTCGATGAAACAATCCTTACAAAAACTGGACGAAGAGTTTTTCGCCAAATTTAATTCAACTCAGAAGTTTAAAAAAAACCAACTAATATTTGGCCCGGGCGCTGAACCATCAGGCGTTTTCTATATTAAAACCGGTTTTGTTAGACTTTACACCATCTCCGAAAGCGGCAAGGAAATTACTTTTAATATCTTTAAACCGGGAGCCTATTTTTCAATGATCTGGGCTCTTAACGATGCCCCAAATATTTATTTCTACGAAAGCTTAACCGATGTTTCACTTTTAAAAGCGCCTAAAAATGAAGTTGTAAAATATGTCGAAAATAATCCCGGCTTCCTTTATGATTTAACCAAAAGAACTCTCAATGGACTAGACGGCGTAACCAAACTAATGGAAGCGCTTTTAACCGGTAACGCCTACCAGCAAGTGGCTTCTGTTTTATTAGTTTTAACCAGACGGTTTGGAAAAAACGGCAAAGGCAACGAAATTATTATTGATTTACCTTTAACTCACCGGATTATCGGCACCTTAGCAGCTCTCTCCCGCGAATCAACCAGTCTGGAGCTGGAAAAGCTGACAAAAGCTAAAATTATCTCGCAAAAAGACCACTTGATTGTTATTAAAGATCTTAAGAAATTAGAAGAAAAATCCCCAATTAGTTTTATTGAAGAAGCAATTTTTTAATCCTTACATTCTAAAATGCTAGTCAAAAACAAGACACTTCTCTTTTGGATAGTATTACTATCATGTATTTATTTTGTTCTAAGAATAACTTCTGCGCTAACTATCCATTTTTTTTCTGACGAAGCCGACTATATTTATTTTGCTTTTCAGGCCATGACGCAAAAAGGGATGGCGTTTATTTCCTTATCCGAGGGAGTCAAACCGATGCATGCATGGCTAATGATCCCATTTTTGAGCTTCTTCCACAATAATCTTTTATTCGGCGCAAGATTTTTATCGATACTTACGGGATTTTTTACCATGATTGGATTGTATCTATTGTCAAATGAATTATTTAAAAAAACAAAGATCGGCTTATTAAGCATGGCTGTTTTTATTCTTTTTCCGTACGCGCAAATTTACAACAGCCTAGCCGTAATCGAGGGCACTGTAGGCATGTTTATGGTTTTTTCATTGTATTTATTAATTAAATTAGTAAAAAAACCTAATGCCTTAAATGCGCTTTCTTTTGGCATGGCAACCGGCTTAGGGATTCTTACAAAAAGACAAGCTTTTTTTAATCTTTACCTGGCCGCACTTGGATTATTTTTTTTACAAACGCCGAAGAAAAATGTCCATAAAAAACTCATACGGGTTTTTGGATTTTTTGTTTTTTCCCTGATTATTGTTTTTCTGATGCAACAAATACTCAAAATTTCCCCGTATTTTGAAAGAATTGCCTGGTTTGAGGGTGGCGATATTTTTACTAAAAGAGCCTGGATTGTTTTACCTCTGGCTCTAAAAATTGCGGTGTTTAGCAAAAATTTAATCTATGTTTCCGGGTTTACTTTATCTTATTTAACTATTCCCTATCTTGCTTTACTTATCTATGCAGTTTCTTTTTATAAAAAATTTTACAGAGAAATGATTATTTTGCTGGCCTTTTTTGTCTTTCCACTTTTGGCAATTATTACTTTTGGAAGATTTGTTTCGGAGCGTTGGATGTATCCCGCATTTTTATTCTTAATTCCCATTATCGCCTTAGCGTTAAAAACATTAGCGGATGACATTTCAAAACTAATTAAGGATAAACTTAAGCTAAAAATGAACTTCATTTGGTTGGTGTATCTTCTGTTTCTGATCTATCCTGCTATTTTTATCGGCATGATTATTTTTGCGCCTTTAAACTCCGCGCTTACGCACACTGAAAAAATACAATATTTTTCCTGCAATTTAGAAGTTTTCAAAAAGGATATTCCATACTTTAAGAAAATTTCAAAACAAAGCAAAATTGTTATTGGGACGCAAAATGATTTAGGTTTTAAGAATATTATGCAAATAAATTTCGCTTACGATAAAAATATTTTAATCAATGGTTATTTTCCAAAAGCATTTGAACTTCCCTCCGAATTAATTACACTTTCCCATTCAATGCCTGCCTTTTACGCGGTGTTTTCGGAAAAGCCGGTTACTACAACCGCTAAAAATGTTACGTTAAAACCGATTGCACAAATATACAGTCAAAACGCTGACTGCTCCACATACCGACTTTATAAAATAGAGGCTAATTAAACATTTTTTTAACTTTTATATTTAACTGACAAAATAACCCTGCGTAAAACAACCGAGTAGAATAATCAAAAGAATGGTAAACAAAATAAGTATTACACTTTTAACTAACTTGTTATTAATTTCGGCAAGCTGAATAAAAAATGACAAAGATAATAGCGCATATCTTGGAACAGATGAAAAAGTGCCTGTTAAAGTTGGTAGAAGTATGTTAATCAACGAAAATAAGTTTAAACCAATTAAGCTGATCCTGTTTAAGACATCTTTACGCTTCCAGAGAATCCAGAGATTATAAAGTAGTACCGCAAATACTAGATTAAAAATTAAGAATTCCAAAACTGCAACAAAGTAAACAAGGTTATGTTGGGCGCTAATAAATATATTTAAATATCTAAAATATACTTGCGGTAAAGTTATAAGCGAGCCGGTTGTCCGCCCCGCATTAAAGTTACTTTGAGTACTGTAAAAAGCCAGAGGATTACCTACAGTGTAAGTTAGATAAAGCATATAAGTAAGAAGTCCTAAACCAGGAGAAAGGATTGCTAAAATGATTTTCCAATCCGTAAAATGAATGTGTTTTTTTTGATTAATTACGGTAAATAGAACCGGTATTAATAAAAAAACTCCCATCAGTCTGGTCATTGATGCCAAGATACAACACGCAATAACGAGCCAGTACCTCTTTTCTTGTGTAAAATAAAGCGCTGAAACAAACAACAGAAAAAACAAGCTTTCCGTGTAAACCGCGCCGAAGAAAAAGGATGTGGGAAATGCTAAAAGAAATAATAATATCCAAGTTATTTTTGAGGGATTTTTACTAATACTTCCCAAATATTTTTTAAATACAACAATACCAATTAAAAAACTTAAGTTTGAAATAATTAAACCGGCAATAAAATAATTATTATTAGTAACAAAAGAAACGAGCTTGATTAACAAGGGGAAAAGAGGGAAAAATGCCTGCTGGTACAATCCATATCCGTATTTAGCAATATGCAAATAATTTATGCCGTCAAAATTAGCCGAGTCTTGAATAAAATTTGGGACTTGTGAAGTTAAATCTATCGGCTTAATAAATAGCTGGAACATTCCGCTGGAGGGAATAAACTTATTGGCAATAAAAGCAATTATTAACCCTAATATTCTCCAGATAATAAATAATAATCCCGGCACGTTAACAATATTATAACAAGAAAAAAGGTGAATACATGCTTTTTAAGGAGAGAGGTCTATGTTTTTCTTATTTATGGATAAGTCGTCCTAAGAAAATAAGAACTACTGCTCCAATTACTGCTACAATAAGACTATAAATATTAAATCCGGTAACTCCTGATTGTCCTAAGGAATTCAAAATGAATCCTCCGACGAATGCACCAATGATTCCCAAAATAATATCTTCAATTACGCCATGATCACTTTTCATAATCATGTCTGCAATCCACCCCGCTACTGCTCCTAAAATTACCCAAAGTAGTATGTTCATATATTGTCACCTCCTTTATTTGCTTTTCCCTAATACTCTTTTTGTGTCTTTTGTAATTTTTTTAATTGCATGATTTTCTGCTTGAGCATTTGATTCTGTTTTTAATGCCTCGACAACATCCAGTGCTTCATCTTTTATTTCCATTGCCTCTCCAACCGTAACACTAGCTACTCTAACTGCTCCCGCTACCCGTGCGACAGCAGAATCGATTGTTTTTTTGTTATCATCTTTTTTTTTCTGATTTATATCTGTCATATCTCTTCACCACCTATGACCTTATACCTAAGGTAATCCTCTGTTATTCTCCTGCCTAACCTAGATTAAAATAAATTGTACTCTTTGATATATTTATATACTGTGGCGCAGATCACTCTTATTGCGTGATTTACATCATACGAAATTTGAGGTTAAAATTTAATTTCTATTGCGTAGAAAAGCGGGCTGTAGCCGCAGCGAAGTCCCTTTTTTGTTAATTTCTATTCCTCAAAAAAGCGGGTTAAATGCGCATGAGGTCTCATGGAAACTACTGCTGCGTTGATACTGCAACAACAGGTTGCGGGGTTACTCTTTCAGGCGCAGCAAAAACCGCCGATGCGGTTGTAAATTTACTCTTAAAGTCTACTGGGTTTGTGTAGTTAAATTTTTTGCCTAATGCAGCCAATGCATCACTTGCAACTGGCAATTTATCAAGGGAGGCATATTGTTGGGTATAACCCTTGTCTTTTTTGGCCAAATCTCCTGCTTCATGCCCTTCGTTTCTTAATCTTAGTCCTTCGGTATACGCTGCCGATAACGCAGAGTGGTAAACAATTGCTGCTAAATATAACGCAGCTGGATTTCCTTGCCGGATTGCTTCCTGAAGTTTATTTGTAAATTCAATGTCAGAATCTCCCTCCTGATATAAATCTCCAAATTCAGCCGGTGAATGCGCTGAATACGCCGGTGATAAAACTGCCTGAATAACTTCGGGAAGTTTTGTCTGCAAATCACTGTTGACTACTCTATCACTAAACTGCTGATATTCCGTTGCTTCCCCAGGTGTAAGACTGGTTAACGAACTTAAATGCTTAACATCCAACTCCCGTACATGCATCCACTCAGGATTTTGACTGTCTCTTGGAGGCATTCCCTTAAGTGAGGTTAACCATGCCGAAACAGGCGGAGGAAGCTGAGCCGTACTTTCAACATTTGCCTCAAATCCTGTATCTGACATACAATTAGTATACAAGATTACCCGAAAAAGAGAAAGTTTAAATTAATATTTCTAAGGAGTTAGAATAAATCTACTAAACCACTAAAGAAAAAAGGTCAAGACTTATCTGGTCCAGTATTTTCTAAAAATCTTTCCCTTATACTTCTTGCTCTTTCTCTGTATGTCTCATTGTACCTTTCAATTAAAGGATTTTTAGCCCAAAGTTGTCTAATGCCATCTAGAATTTTCTCTACATCTTGTCCAGACCCATTGTATTTTTTAGCATCATAGATCAAGGCATGTATGTCAAACACGTATTCGTCTCTCGGATTCGTTGGACCTCCCTGAAAATGTCTTATTCCCACTACTAAAAACGGATCAAAAGCTCGATTGGGCTCATATGCTCCCTCAATTTTTACCATATAAGGCAACCTGCCAGCAAATTCTGTCGTCGGAAGCTCTTGTAATCTTTCCGCAGTTAGCAATCCTAGATCTTCATCGGTCTCGTCTATCCTAAACTCATCATCCTTAACGGAAGGGGCTCTTCTATACAGTGTCGCTTTCCTACCGGGAAAAGTATCATGTAAAAAAGATTGAAGATCTTCTAATCTAGCGGAGGTTATGTATGATCTCGCCGTCCACTCATGAAATCCATCCATTGGTAACCAAGAACTCATTCCGTTATCGGGACTGACTTGAGGAATTCTTCCGATTTTTAGATTGGCTCCTCCTTGTTCTGGAGTAACAGTCAACTCGATTCTTGGACCGTAATCAAATACTTCCTCTTTTTCTACTCGAGGTGCAAACCTGTGAGGATCGAATCTGTAAGTTACGCTAATAGGAGTATCGTTTACGTCTCCGAAATCATTTCCACCTAACTCGTAATTCAAATCTCTTACTAACGTGGGTAATCTATTTGTAAAGCCTACACTGGCTAGATGGGGGTCAATATCAAACGCATCAGGAGACATCTCTTCTCGCCTTGCAACTGTTGAAGGTTTTATTACTGCTCCTGGTTGGTCTTGTTCTCTCATATAGTATGAATTATAGTGCTGGCGAGGTTAAATGTCAACTATAGGACTTGAGTGTGGGAAGCATCTATATTTTTAGCTTAATTTTTATTGAGATTACTATGGAGATTAGGTTGTTAAATCAATCTAAATTAGTTTCGGTTTCGCAAAAACGCGGGAATGTCCCACGAGTCGTCGTCGTCTTCTTTTGGCGCTTCTGTTGGGACCGGCGGTTCAGGTTCATTTATTTTTGGCTGGCTTGGTTGGTTTGGTTGCTGGCTTTGTTCCATTACTCTATTGATAGTTGGCGTCATAAATTCTTTTAAAGTCTGGCGGGTTGTATCAAAACCTGTGGCAATAACTGTAATTTTCATTTGGTCATGCATGGTATCGTCAATGGTGGCTCCGAAAATAATGTTTGCGTCAGGATCGGCTTCGGAAGAAATAATCTTGGCCGCTTCGTCGACTTCACTCATAGTTAAATCCGGTCCACCAATAATATTAAATAGTACGCCCCGCGCTCCGCTCATCGAAATTTCCAAAAGCGGTGATGCGACAGCAACTCTAGCTGCTGTTTGCGCCCTATTTTCGCCAACACCTGTTCCAATTCCCATCAAAGCCGAACCGGCATTTTGCATAATAGTTTTAACATCGGCAAAATCTACGTTGATAAGACCCGGTAGGGTAATTAAATCGGAAATTCCCTGCACACCCTGGGTTAAAACAGAATCGGCAACTTTAAAAGCTTCCAAAAGCGACAGTTTTTTATCTACCACATCTAAAATTCTTTGGTTTGGAATGACAATCAGGGTGTCAACCTTGTCTTTTAATTCTTCGATGCCGTCTTCTGCGGCCACCATTCTACGCGTTCCCTCAAAAGCAAATGGCTTAGTAACTACTGCGACAGTTAAGGCTCCTACTTCTTTGGCCGCTTTGGCAATAATCGGAGTGGCGCCTGTTCCGGTTCCCCCTCCCATACCGGCGGTTAAGAAAAGCATATCTGTTCCGTCAAGCATTTCTCTGATTTTTTCGTAAGATTCTTCTGCCGCTTGTTTGCCAATATCGGGGTTTCCTCCGGATCCTAAACCTTTGGTTAAATCTTCACCGATTTGAAGTTTAGTGGCGGCTTGGTTTAAAAGAAGTGATTGGGCATCGGTATTAACGGCAATAAAATCCACGCCGGAAATGTTACTTTGGGTAATCATGGAATTTAAAGCATTTGTTCCTCCACCACCGATTCCCATTACTCTTATCTTGGCAAAATTGGTTGTTTGTGGCTTTATTAACATAAACTTAATTTATAGGGGCATACTAGCAAATAAAAACTTATTTTGCAACCCCTGGGGCAGAAGGCGATAAATTCTAAGGCAGGAATGATTTAAAAAATGAAATGAATTTTGAAAATATTTTACCGTTAAATTTAACGTTCCCAAATTTTGGCATAGCAAACCCGAAAGGAAGTGAAGACTGAACATCGATTGTGCTGCCGTAATCCAATAGCCCGACTACGGTTGAAAAAGATGGTTCCTGGATTTCGTCAATAATGCCTTTTACGTTTGTTGCAATCGCAACTCTTACCGGCATAGCCAACATTCTTTTAGCCGCATCCGTAACTCCAACTGTCCTGGCTCCTCCACCGGTTATAACCAATCCCGAAGGAGTTTGGCCGGCAAAACCGCTCTTTTTAATTTCAATACCAATCATTGTAAATAGTTCGTTTAATCTTGGTCTAATTATTCCGTCGATTAAAGTTTTTTTAGAAACTTTTTTAAGCTCTTCAATAAGCGCCAGTGATGAAAGGTCTATTTCATCGCTTGATCTCTCCGGCTTTTCTTCTTCGGCGTCTTCTAAAACTTTAACCGATTTTTTTAAAGGATTGGAAAGAAACAATTTTATTTTTTCCGCGGACTCCAGAGAAATTCTTAGCCCAATTGCTAAGTCATTGGTAATATGTCTTGCTCCGATAGGCAAAACTGACGAATAAGCTACGGATCCATCAACATATACCGAAATGTCTGTAGTTCCGGCGCCGATGTCAACTAGAACAACTCCCAATTCTTTTTCCGTGTCGGACAAAACCGCCAAGGAACTGGCATAACCCGAAGAAACAACTGCGTCTAAATCAACTCCCACTTCCGAAAAAGCTTTTTCCATATTCCTAATTGAAGTGCTATAAGCTGAGATGATATGAGTATCAACTTCCAGGCGCACTCCTGTCATGCCAATCGGGTCTTTAATGCCCTCTTGCCCATCAACAATATAACTTCTGGGTAAAACGTGAATTATTTCACGGCTTGATGGCAAAGAAACTGCTCTGGCAGCATCAATAACCCTGGCTAAATCGTTTTCTGTTATTTCCCCCTCGGGATGCGCAACCGCAACCACACCTCTGGAGTTTTGCGATTCAATGTGATTTCCGCCGATTGAAGCAATAACGTGCGAAGCCGAATAGCCGGCCATTCTTTCTGCGGCCTCGAGTGAATTGTTAATTGAAAGCACAGCTTCTTCAATATCCACGATCTGGCCTTTTTTAACACCCGTTGCGGGCACTTCGGAAACACCCAATACATTAATATCTTCATTAATTTTAGCAATCAGAGTTACAATCTTTGAGGTTCCTATGTCTATACCTACGACTATTTTTCCTTCACTCATAATCTTAAAATTCTACAACAGGATTATCGAATCTGAAATCTAGTGTTTTCAGTTTCTTTCCTTCTATTGTAAGCCTAGAAAGGATGAGTTGTAAAGAGGTTAATTGGCTCCCGAGGTCTTTTTTTGAGGACAAAATTACCTCTCCCCCTGCTGTTAAATTAACAGTATATGACGTTCCGTCTGAACCAACACTCACCGCATCATAATCAATTTTATTTTGGGTGAGCAAATTTTCTAACGAATTTGAAGAGGATAAATGAGAATTACTACTTTTTGCAACCGGGCTAATATAAACCGTTCTGCCAAACGCAAAATGGGTTAATAAATATTCGCTTATAATAACCGTCGCAGACAAAACCAACAAAACTACGAAAAATATTTTCAATCTGTATTTTGATTTTTCTTTTTTAAGCCTTCTTCGAAACATCTTTTAATACTTGTACTATTTTTCCTGCCGCATCTTCAAAAACCAATTCTTGTTGAACTGTATATTTTTTTATATTAGCAAGCATAAATTCAATTTTAGAAATAAATAAATCGGATGTCAGATTATATTGATCAGCGTATTCCCCTAACCCCAAACTTTTAATAAATTGCGCATTTTTGAGTTGCTCATTATTTTGCCCAACCGGAATCGGAATTAAAAATGCCGGCCGGTTTAAATAGATTAATTCCGTGACCGTATTAATTCCCGATCTTCCAACAACTAAGTCCGCCTTTTGCATGTTTTCTGCCGCATCTTTCGCATTTAAATATTTATGGCATTCATAATTCTTATTTTTGACTTTTTCCAGTCTTTCGAAATCACGGTAAACTTCCGACCAACCGGTCTGATGAATAATTGAATATTTTGGCAAAAGTTCATTTAAAGATTTTTCAATCAAGAGGTTTAAGGCATGGGATCCGGATCCGCCGCCGGTAATGTAAATTAAGGGAATTTTATTCTCTGTTTTTTTTATTTTTTTAATGTTAACTACATCTTCCCGCAATGGATTTCCGGTTAAAATAACTTTATCTTTAGGGAAAAAGCTATCCGAACTTTTCCATGAAATACAAACTTTCTTGGCAAATTTTGAAATCAATTTATTGGAAAATCCGGCTTCCAAAGTTTGCTCATGCATAACTACCGGAATTCCCAACAATTTAGAAGCCGCAGCAACCGGTAAAAATAGATAACTGCCAAAACCCAAAACTACATCGGGTTTAATTTTACGAAGAATCGCTAAAGACTGAAAAAAACCAAATGGAATTTTAGCCAGTGAAGGAATTGTATGTTTTGTGAATCTTCTTTGTAGTCTACCTGTTAATAAAACGTAAAACGGAAGTCTGAGTTTTTCTATTTCCTGATATTCAAGCGACAACGCCTTATCGCCTTCAAAGACATGTTTTCTGCCGATATAAGAAACATCTTCGCCTTTAAGTTTTTCTATGACTGCCAGTGCCGGTGATAAGTGTCCGCCGACTATAACTATTTTCATAATTTTTTCTGCTTTCCGATATTTATAAGTATACCAACTGCACACAAGTTTATGATAAGCGCGGATCCTCCGTAAGAAATAAAGGGCAAAGGAATTCCGGTTAAAGGTAAAAGTGCAGTTTGGGCCGCTAAGTTAATAAAGATTTGCATCGCCAAAAAAGTAATTATTCCACCGGCCAAAAGTTTTCCAAACGAATCCTTCGCGTTAATGGCTATGTAAAATCCTCTCCAAATAACAACCAGAAAAATTCCAATTATAAACAGGGCGCCTACAAACCCTAGCTCTTCGGCGATGATGGCAAAAATCGAGTCGGTCGCATTTTCCGGAAGATAAGCGTATTTTTGTAGCGAATTTCCCAAACCCACTCCCGTCAGCCCTCCGGAACCTAACGCGATTAAGATTTGTCTAACATGATATGAAGTTGAATTTATATTCTCATTAACATTTAAAAAAGTAGCCAGTCTGGCTGCCCTGTACGGCTCGAGTTTGGCAAAAATAAAACCTAAAAACGCAATAACCGGAGTAAGGATAGCAAAATACAAAAGCTTTGCGCCTGATAAAAAATACAATACGATACCCTCGGCCAGAATAATTGCCGCAGTTCCCATATCAGGCTCTAGTATTATTAATGCCAAAACCGCAAACAAAAGTAATAGAAATGCCCAAACTCGGCCTTTTTCTTTGCTGGAAAACCACGCCGCCAAATAAATGGCCAATGCCAATTTAACAAATTCCGACGGCTGTAAAACCGTAAATCTTAAATTTATCCAGCGGTGTGCACCTAAGACTTTTACGCCAATACCCGGTATAAAGACTGCCACCAAAAGACCAAGCGCAACTAAAAGTATCGGAATTGCCAAGTTATAAAATTTGTGATAATCAACCTTGGAAAATGCAATTAGCGAAATCATGCCTAGAATTATCCAAAATATTTGATCTTTTACGTAGTGGTATTTATCGGCAAAATCCCGGAAAGCTACAAACGAGGAAGCGTCATAAATCATAAAAAGCCCGAAGAATGTTAAGAATAAAACAGAGATGAGCAGAAAAAGATCTATTTTTTTCATGTATCACTTAAGTAGCGCTATGTAGAGTCCCAAGATTGCAAAAAATGCTCCCAAAAGCCACGCTCTCATTACCACTTTTGGCTCGTCCCAACCTTTTTTTAAAAAATATAAATGAAGCGGTGAAACAGGTAAAATTCTTCTGCCAAAAAACTTTTTGCTGAACAACTGGATTAAGGAAGAACCTACTTCCAAAACGAAAACTCCCCCGATTACAGCCATTGCCAAAGTTCTTCCTGTTAAAAGTCCAATAATGGCCAAAGATGCGCCTAAAGATAGTGATCCAACATCGCCAAGCCAAATTCTGGCCTTATAAATATTAAAGTAAAGAAAAGCCGAAACGCTTCCCATAAGAATAGCAATAAATGCGCCCAATCCCTGGTCTAAATTGGAAAATGAAATTGCTAAAAAACAAACTAAGGCGATAATTAATAATCCCGATGCTAAACCGTCTAAACCGTCAGCGATATTAAAAGCATTGGCAAAAGAGACTATTACAAAAGCGGCAAACGGAATATATAACAATCCTATATCCGTTAGCCCAATCCCCCTAACAAACACGAAGCTAAACCCCAATTGCGAATAAAGAATTGTAGCCGGAACAAGCGCCAGAATTATTTGTAATAATAACTTGTATCTAAACCGCAAACCGAAGAAAGATAATTTTTTATCTCCGTTCCCGACAAGTTTTTTGGCATCATCGTATAACCCTAATAAACCAAAACTTACAAAAGTAAAAAGAATTACGAATAATTCCCACGGGTGAATGGATATTTTTAGCATCCCGAAAGACCATAAAAAAAGGATTGTAGTGACTAGAATAATTAAGAGTCCGCCGCCAAAAGGAGTACCTACTTTCCACTGATTGAACTTATCAAAAAGCGGGGTTGGCTTATTAAATGGATCAACGGTAGTCTGGTTCTGTCTTCTCAGTTTTATCTTGTACAGAAAATCTATGAATGGAATAATTAAAATTAGTGTTATAAATAATGAGAGCAAAGTTAATCCTAAAAGCTGAGCCATATTCGCATTATAATACTAAAACAGCTCTAATTCAATCAAAGTGTAACAGTGGATTCTTAAAAATTAACTATTTTGTTGGATAATTTCAGGAAGTAATGACAAATTTTCAATGGTCATGTCCGGTGAAAAATTTGCTATTGGCTCCTGGCTTTCGGCAAAAGGACCACGCTTAACCCAAACAGAGAATACTGCCGGATTATGCGTTTTTGCTTGAAAAAGAACAGAAAGCTTATCGTCAACCAAAAATACTTTATAGTCTTTATATCTTTCAAGAACCTTACTTATATTTATATCTTTGTCTTCAAAAATATGCACATTATCTTTAACGAAAAAATCTCCAATTGCAGTTTTATCTAATTTGGTATTTTGAAACTCGTGTACGCCTTTGGAAAATATTCCTAAATCTACTATTCCCTTAAGCTTTTGCAGAACCGGCAAAACTTCAGTATAAAGAGAATAATTTGTAAGTCCGGAGTCTTTAAAAACTTTCGTATCGAATATCGTATAGTCTATATCAAAAAGGACGACTGTTTTATTCATTGTTTAACAACCACTTCCTGAAATTTTGTATAGTACTTTGTATTGTCATCAATATTATTCATAACTGTCGTTTCCGAACCTACCACGACATTTCTTCCAATAATTATTCCCGGCATTGTCGATGATTTTATTCCGAAATGGGTTTCATCGCCAATCATAACGCCCAAACTCTTTAATCCCGTATCCACCTTTTCTCCCTTAACGGTAGCTTTTACTGTTTCCCTGTCTAGCCTGACATTAGCTGTACAGAAACCTGCTGCGATTCTACAATTTTTACCAATTACAGAATCTCCGATAAATCCGGAGTGAGTTTTTGAATCCGCCATTATTACGCTGTTTTTAACTTCCGCATTTGCTCCGATTACTGAATTTTCTTCAACAATAACTCCGTTTCTTAAAACCGCATTATTGCCGATAAAAACATTTTTGCCAATAAAACAGGGGCCTTTAATAACCACTTTTTCCATTACTTTTACGTTTTCTGAAATTTGTACTTGCCCGATAATTTCAGCCGAAGAGGCAATTTCCGCGCTTTCCGCAATATTTTTTTGTAAATCCTTTAGCAAGTAATTTTTTATTCCCAATAGATCCCATGGATATTTCAAAACTACAGTTTCTTCTTTTGTCTCGACAAAACAGACTGTATGTTTTTTCGAAAAGGCGTCCAAGGCAGTCTCCAGTTGATAATGATCAAAAGGTGTATTCTCAAGCTCAGTAAGAAAAGATTTTGAAAGCAAGTAAATTCCCACTATGCATAAGTTTGATTCTTCTTTTCCTTTTGGTGGTTTTTCCGTAATCGCCTTAACCTTATTTCCGTCAACTGTTACTACTCCAAAATCCGAGGTATCTTCTTTTTGCCTTACCAAAAGCGTTCCATCTGTTTCTTGCTTTGCAGATAATAATTGATCAACTAATTTATCTATTTCTACGTGGTATGAATTTAATAGCAAAAATTCATCTTGCAAATGTTCTTTGGCGAGTAATATCGCGCTCCCTGCCCCTTCGGGTTTTTCCTGTAAAACGTATTTTATGGAAACTCCAAATTTTTCTCCGTTGCCAAAATACTTTTCGATATTATTGTCCTTACCAACAACTATAACTACCTCCGTAATGTTTTTTAATTTAAGTTTTGCAATTGTATGCTGCAAAAGCGGCTTACCCATGAGCCTAATCATTGATTTATGCATTCCGTTTGCAAAAGGATACATGCGGGAAGACTGCCCGGCTGCTAAAAGTAATGCTTGCATAGTTTATTCCTTTACTCTGGAAATTCTGGCGCCTATTGTTTTTAATCTTTTTTCTAATTCTTCATAGCCCCTATCCAAATGCTCCACACCGAACAAAACGCTTTCGCCATCTGCCGCAAGAGCTGCCAAAACCAGTGTTGCCCCCGCTCTTAAATCGGAGATATCTAAAATTCCATTATGCAGCACTGTCGGCCCGGTGATTTTAGCGGCATGGAAAAATTTCTTCTCATCATCCTTAATATTAAAATTGTAAACTTTTTCGGGATCTACGAGTACCGGATTATATAAATGTATGTTGGCACCCATTTTCTTAAGCTCGTCGACATACGTAAATCTATTTTCATAAACTGTCTCGTGGATTGTTGAAATGCCATTTGCCTTTGTCATTAGAACCGCCCATGGGCCCTGCCAATCGGTCATAAACCCGGGATATGAAGAGGTAACAATATCGGTGGCCTTTAAAGATCCTTTGTAAAAAAAACGTAGACCATTTGTTTTTTCTTCAAATCCTCCACCGCTAATTTCCAAAATGTTTAAAAATTCTTCCAATCCGTTTCTTCCGATATTATTTACAAAAATATCTCCCTCTGTAATTATTGCCGCAATTGCAAAAGTCACGACTTCGTTTCTATCAGGTCCCACTTTAAAAGTTGTCCCTTTAAGATTTTCTACTCCCTCAATTACAATTGTCCTCGGATTTTTTCTGACAATTTTTGCCCCCATTTGATTTAAAAAATTAATTAACTCGTCTATTTCAGGCTCTTGTGCCGCGTTTTCCAGAATAGTACTTCCTTTGGCTAAAACTGCTGCTAGAATCATTGTCTCGGTCCCCGTATGGGTGCTTTTAGCAAACCTGTATTCTGTTCCCGTTAATCCGTTAGGAGCTTCCGCATGAAAATATCCATCCCTGCTGGAATATTTAATTACTACTCCCATTTTTTCCAAACCATCAACAATTCTATCAATCGGCCGGGCTCCTATTCTGCATCCGCCGGGATTTGGAATAACTGCCTTACCCATTCTTGCCAAAAGGGGAGCCAAAAACATATATGAAGTTCTAATTTCTGCTGCTTTTTCCAAGGCAATTTTTTCACTTAAAAAATTTGCTAATTTAACCGAAACCGTATGCCCATTAAACTTAACCTCTCCGCCAAGGTGTTTAATAATATCTGCCATTGTAAGTAAATCCGAGATAAGCGGGACATTTTCTACTATTACTTCTTCCCGAGTTAAACAAGCTGCGACTAAAATTTTTAAAGCGGTATTTTTAGAACCGAAGATTGAAACATCACCTTCTAATTTTTTTCCACCTTTTATAACAAACTTATCCATAATTATTTAATTAATTGCTTTGCTATTTTATAAACGTTTCCGGCTCCCATTGTTACTAAAATATAATCTTTTCCGAATGATTTTTGATTAATATATTTTACCACATCGGAGGCCTCAGGAATGTATAATGCATTTCTATGGGTTTTTGAAATACCGTCCACCAACATTGCCGATGAAACAGTTGAGTCGATAATTTCCCGCGAAGAAGCAAAAATATCCATAACAATAACAACATCTGCACTGATAAATGAGCTAATAAATTGTTCGAACAAACTTTTTGTTCTTGAATAAGTATGTGGTTGAAAAATACAAACAATTTTTTTGTTCAAATGAGCATTCTTAATCGCCTCCAGAGTTTTTCTTATTTCTGTTGGATGATGCGCATAATCATCGTATAAAGCCGCTCCGGAAGACAGATTACCGATAAATTCCAATCTTCTCTTTGTTCCCGTAAAAGCCAGTAAACCGGTTTTAATATTCTCTATTGAAAGACCCAACTCCAAGCAAACAATAATTGCCGCTAACGCATTCACCGCATTATAACTTCCTGTAACATTTAACGAAAATTCACCAAGTAGCGCATCTTTGGTATTAACCCAAAAATAAACTCTTTCCGGCTCAACCGAAATTCTATCAATGTAATAATCCGCGTTTTTGGAAAAACCGTAACTAACAACTTTATGCTTAAAGTCTTTAAGCATAGTTACAGTTTCCGGATCATCTGCACAGGCAATTAAAATCCCGTTCGCCTGAATATTATTTGCAAAATCAAGAAAAGCTTTTCTTAAATCCGTCATTGATGAATATAAATCGGGATGATCAAATTCGATATTGGTAATAACACCTAATTTAGGCTTTTGCCATAAAAATTTAGGAGTTTTATCGAATTGCGGCTCCGTGGCATATTCATCTGCTTCAACAACAAAAAAATTACCCTTTCCAAAATGTCCGCAAGACCCAAGAGACACAATATTTCCGGTTCCGATCAGAAACGATGGATCTAATCTGTTTTCTTTTAGGATTGTAGCAATCATGGCTGTAGTTGTGGTTTTTCCATGTGAACCGGCAATCGAAACTCCTTCGAAATTCTTTTCAAAAATTCCACCTTTCATAAATTCTCCCACTGCTTGTCCTTGCGTCCAAACAGGAATTTCCAAACTTCTTGCTTTAAGTACTTCAACATTTTTGAATCCTCCATGCGCGCCGGTGATTATAACCAAATCACAATCTTTTTCAACATGTTCTGCGTTAAAACCAATCAAAGGTTTAATTCCGGCCTTTTCTAATGGCTCATCTGTAATGAACTGTTCATCAATATCGGAACCCGAAACCTCAAATCCCGCTTCTTTGGCAATAATCGCCAGCGGCGCCACCCCCACTCCCTTTACTCCGACAAAATGAATTTTTTTTACTTTATTCATACTAATGTTTTTTCTCTTGCCTCCAAGGCTTCCCTAACCATTTTATATTCATCCCAGGGCTCTTCTCCTTTACCATAATTCATCGATCCCTCCTGAGATTTACCGGTAATTAAGACTAAATCACCTTTCTTAGCCATCTGTATCGCTGCCTGAATTGCTTCTTTTCGATCCGGAATCCGAATAACTTCACACTTTCCTTTTTTTATGCCTACTTCTATTTCCGCAATAATTTTATTGACGTCTTCTGTCCTCGGATCTTCCGCGGTTAAAATAATAATATCGCAATACTCTGACGAAACTTCTCCTAAAAACGGTCTTTTTAACGCGTCTCTTTCTCCGGCGCTGCCAAAAACATGAATCAAACTACCTTTAACTGTTGGTCTGACCGCTTTCAATATTTGTTCCGAAGCGTTTGACGTGTGAGCAAAATCAATCATTACGCTAAAATCTTCCTGATACACGTAATCCACCCGGCCGATTGGCATATGAAAAGTCTTGAGGGCTTTTTTAATATCCCCATCCTCCACGCCTAACGCCTTACACGCTGCAACCGAAGCTAAAATATTATATTTATTAAACTCTCCCAGTAAATTATTGTCTTTGATATTAAAGGTGCGTTCGTTGTATTCGGAACTTTCGGAAAGTCCATAAGTTATCCAATTTTTTGGAGCTTTTTGACTTTTGACCTCCGACAAGAACATGTACGAGCTGTCATCACTGTTAACCACGCATATTTTTGCTTTTTTCAAAAGCCTAAGTTTTGTTTTTAAGTAATTATCATAAGTTTTATGGTAATCTAAATGCTCGTTTGTAACATTAGTTAAAACTCCTACTTTGACCGGAATTCCGGTAATTCTGTTTTGGTCAATTGCATGAGACGTTGTTTCCAAAACGAAGTATTCTGATTTTTTATTTCTGGCTTTTCTCAAAAATTTTTGCAAAGCAAAAGAAGATGGAGTGGTAACGTGGAAACCCGTATCGTATGTTTTACCGTCTATTACAGCGCCTATGCTGGAGATCATTGAAACCTTTTTGCCTGAGTTTTTTAGGATATGATAAATCAAATTGACTGTCGTGGTTTTACCATCCGTTCCGGTGACAGCAATTACTTTCAGGCCTCTAGACGGAAAAAAGTAAATCAGATTTGCCAAAATAGCCACTATTAGATGGTAAATGTTTTTAATTCCTTGCCACATTTGCTTTTTTATTATACCTTTTATTGGCACTATTCTCTAGTTTTTGTATAATCTATAAATGATCAAGAATAAAACCAGAAAAACTATAATCTCGGAAAATTACTCTAATAAAAATTCTTTCGGCAAAATAAAAGGGTTAATCGGCAACAAGACTCCTGAAGTTATTATTCTTAAAACACGCTTTGGCATACACACTTTTCTTTTAAAATTTCCTATTGATGTAATCATTCTCGGTAAAAATAATAATGTTGTAAAACTTAAGAAAAGGCTTAAACCCAATCGCGTTTTTTTCTGGGATATGAAGTTTGATACTGTGATTGAGCTCCCGACAGGTGTTTTAGAAAAATCAAAAACTAAAATAAATGATGTTTTGGAAATTGTCTAGGCAAGATTTTTTACCTAACGCTTCTTAATTATTTTCGTCCGGAGGTATTCCATAATATCCAAGTAGTGATTTGGCAATGTCGAAAAATATTGGCGCAGCTGTTTCCGACCCATAAATTGAGGTTGTCGGCCGGTTCAGAATAACTAACATTACAAACTTAGGATTTTCCGCAGGAGCAAACCCCACAAAAGAGGCTATAGTTTGCGTAGGATCGTAATGCCCTTGAATCGGAATAGAAGCCGTTCCGGTCTTTCCCGCTATTCTGTAGCCCTTTAAGCGAGCCCAGGATGCCTCTCCTTTTTCAACTGCGTTCACCATTATCTCTGTCATTGCCTTAGCCGTTCCGCTATCAATTGGCGTGCTTATTGTTTTAGGCGGAATTTTTACGATATTTCCATCCGGATCTTCAATCGCGGAAACCACATGCGGCTCCATTTCAACACCGTCATTAGCAATTGCTGCTGTTGCATCTAATAATTCTACCGGCGTAACCGAGATTCCCTGGCCAAAAGCGGTTGTAGCCAAATCTACTGCGTACCATTGATTTTTGGGTCTAAGCGTAGCCGATACTTCTCCCTGAAGATCAATGCCGGTTGTATTACCAATGCCAAATTTACCAAGATAATCTAACGTTTTATCTAAACCCATTTTTTGTGCCACAAAAACCATACCGGTATTATCCGAATGCTGGATAACGTCAATCATATTTGTATTCGGAAAATATTTATCATCCCAAGTATGGATGTCGTAACCGCTAACGGAAACCGGTTTATCACAAATATCGCATTTGGTTTGCGGAGTTACAACTTTTGCATCCAGGGCCGAAGACATTATCAATGGTTTAAATGTCGATCCCGGCTCGTACAAATCGGAAATAAACGGATTTTTATAAAGGTCGTCGGTATAATCCGAGTAATCCCTGGGGTCAAAATTCGGATACGCTGCCATGGCTAAAATCTGACCGGTCTTAGGATCCATTATTCCAACCATACCTGAGGTCGCGCCGTACAATTGAACGCCGTCTTTTATTTTTTGTTCGGCTAAAAATTGAATTGACCTGTCAATGCTTAAAATAAGATTTGAACCGTCAACTTCACCGGTTGCCTGATTTGCTTGCGCTAAGATTGGCCTGCCAAACGCATCATTAATCTGTACCGCAGTTCCTGCTTTGCCTTGCAAAAGCCGGTCGTAATAACCCTCCAGCCCAAAATATCCCTTGTCATTTCCCTGATCGTCTTTTCCGACAAAACCTAAAAGCTGCGCCGCCATAGAAGCTTCGGGATAAAACCTTTGATACTCGGAATCAAAACCAATTCCCGCCAAATTCATTGCTTCCAATTTTTGTTTTGTGTCCGAATCGACACCGGATTTAACAGGCACCCAAAACTTGTCTAAAGAAAGATCTGCGCTTACCGAGGATAAATCAACACCTAAAACTGAAGAAAGTAAAGCTGAGGTTTCTCCGGCATTTTTAATTTCCTTGGGATTGGCAAAAACTAAGTATGAAAGTTTATTAGTTGCCAGCGGAAAATTATCAGAAGTTCTTATTTCCCCCCGCTCCGGAGTAAGTTTTAAAGTCGTACCATATTGGTCTTGCGCAATTAAAGATAACTCCTGGGCTTTTACCACTTGCCAATAGAACAATCTTACAACGACTAAGAAGAATAAAAATAAAATTCCTAAAAATGCGATGCGGTATCTCCAGATCATTGTTTAAAAGCGACAGGCATTTGGCCGCTTAAAACAAACTCTGTTTTCGGCGTTACAAAACCCATTTTTTCGGCCTCACTGTCAATGCTTGTTAACGCTGATTTAGTATACAACTTTTCCGAAAGCAAAATGTTTTCCGTTTTAAGATTTGCCGCCTCCTCCTCAATTTTACCTAAAATAACTCCCGAAGTAGCCACCTGATTAGAAATAAAGATTTTCACCACGGAAAGCACTAAGACTAAAATGATTAAGCTACTTATGATTAAGGCCGGTTTTTTCATAATTAATTCTTGGCAAACACTCTTAATTTTGCCGGTTTTGACCTTGAATTTCGTCTTATTTCATCATTGGTTGCTTCAATTGGTTTTTCCGTTATTATGCTTCCCATATTTTTTCTTTCAAAATCTTTAAATGCCCTTTTGACTATTCCGTCTTCCAACGAATGAAAACTAATTACCGCTATTCTACCTCCCGATCTTAGTAATCCTAGAGCTTTAGGAAGAGCTTCTTCCAAGGATTTTAGTTCATCATTTACCGCAATTCTTAATGCCTGGAATACTCTTTTATTGATATTTGTCTTGGCATAGACCGATAGCTCCCCTTTAATCCCGTATGCTTCTTTGACCACCTCCGTAAGTTCGTCGGTAGTCTGAATTGCCTTTATTCTACGGGCCCTAATAATACTGTTAGAAATGGGCCCAGCACGATGCTCCTGACCAAGTTTATTAAATAAATCATAAAGTTCTCCTTTCCCTAAAAGATTGACTAA
>Ga0182027_10000561_pt1 | contig 64127 bp, 52 predicted proteins | sample 712E1DmetaG_FD_121300 | JGI IMG/M metagenome (GOLD analysis project Ga0182027, IMG submission 121300) | Permafrost microbial communities from Stordalen Mire, Sweden - 712E1D metaG (Illumina Assembly) | ecosystem: Environmental > Terrestrial > Soil > Wetlands > Permafrost | place: Sweden...
ACGATCGCACTTACCTCGGCTGCAGGTACCGACGCACAGACCGTATGTATCAATACTCCAATTCTCAATATCACCTACGCCACTACAACCGCTACAGGAGCTACTTTCAGCGGCCTTCCTGCCGGCGTAACAGGCGCCTGGGCATCCAATGTAGTAACGATAAGCGGAACGCCAACGGCATCCGGCACGTTCAACTATACGGTTACATTAACAGGTGGTTGCGGCAACATAACAGCCACCGGCTCAATAACAGTAACCCCGAACAACACGATCACATTGACCTCGGGTGCCGGTACCAACATTCAGACCGTATGTATCAACACACCGATCACGACTATCACCTATTCTACAACTGGTGCAACAGGCGCTAATTTCGCTGGTCTTCCAGCCGGTGTAACAGGCGTTTGGTTAGTCAATGTAGTTACGATAAGCGGAACACCTACGGTATCGGGAACATTTAACTATACAGTTACATTAACAGGAGGTTGTGGTAACATAACAGCTACCGGCACGATAACGGTAAAGCCTATCAACACGATCGCACTTACCTCGGCTGCAGGTACCGACGCACAGACCGTATGTATCAATACTCCAATTCTCAATATCACCTACGCCACCACAACCGCTACAGGAGCTACTTTCAGCGGCTTGCCTGCCGGTGTAACAGGCGTTTGGGCATCCAATGTTGTAACGATTAGCGGAACACCTACTGTATCGGGAACCTTTAACTACACGGTTACTTTAACAGGAGGTTGCGGCACAATTTCTGCCAGCGGCACAATAACCGTAAACCCGGTCAACACGATCACATTGACCTCTGCGGCAGGTACCGACGCACAGACCGTTTGTATCAACATTCCGATCACGAATATCACTTATGCTACCACGGGCGCTACAGGAGCTACATTCAGTGGTCTACCTGCCGGCGTAACAGGTGCATGGGCAGCCAATGTTGTAACGATAAGCGGAACACCAACGGTATCGGGAACCTTTAGCTACACAGTTACCTTAACAGGAGGTTGCGGCATAATAACAGCAACCGGCACAATAAATGTAACCCCGAACAACACAATCACATTGACCTCGGCTGTGGGTACCAACGCACAGACCGTATGCATCAACACCGCTATCGCGAATATCACCTATGCCACCACAGGCGCTACGGGAGCCACCTTCAGCGGCTTACCCACCGGCGTGACAGGCGCATGGGCAGCCAATGTAGTAACGATAAGCGGAACGCCATCAGTATCGGGAACGTTTAACTACACAGTAACGTTAACAGGAGGTTGCGGCATAATAACAGCCACAGGCTCGATAACGGTAACCCCGAACAACACGATCACTTTGACCTCGGGGGCAGGTACCAATAACCAATCCGCATGTGCCAATTCACCTATTACAACTATCACCTATGCCACTACGGGCGCCACGGGAGCTACCTTCAGCGGCTTACCCGCCGGCGTAACAGGCGCATGGGCAGTCAATGTTGTAACGATCAGCGGAACACCAACGATAATCGGCATATATAATTATACTGTTACTTTAACAGGAGGTTGCGGTACGATAACAGCCGCCGGTACGATAACGGTAAACCCGAACAACACGATCACGTTGACATCGGCGGTGGGTACCAACGCACAAACCGTATGTATCAACACGGCAATCATTAATATCACCTATGCTACCACAGGCGCTACGGGAGTTACTGTCAGCGGCTTACCTGCCGGAGTTACCGGCAGCTGGGCATCCAATGTTGTAACGATAAGCGGAACGCCAACGGTATCAGGAACCTTTAACTTCATGGTTACTCTGACAGGAGGTTGCGGCACGGTAACATCCATCGGCTCGATACAGGTAACGCCATCCAACACTATTACATTGACCTCGGGGGCAGGTACCAATAACCAGACCAAGTGTGTTAACAGCCCGATCACGAATATCACCTATACTACCACGGGCGCTACAGGAGCTACTTTCAGCGGTTTACCTGCCGGAGTTACCGGCACCTGGTCTTCCAATGTTGTTACGATAAGCGGAACACCCACGGCAACGGGAGTTTTTAACTACACAATTACTTTAACAGGAGGTTGCGGCGCGATACCAACCACTGGAACGATAACGGTTCTTCCACTGCCGGTCCCGACTATTACAGGACAAACCAGTATGTGCGTCAATTCGGGCTACTACCTTTATACAACTGAACCAGGGATGACCGGTTACGTCTGGGCCACATCATTAGGTGGTGTGATTAACTATGGGTCTGGTACCAACCAGATACAAGTTTCATGGATCGCATCGGGACCACAAACGGTCAGTGTTACTTACAGTAATGGAACTTGTAGTGCAGCAACACCCACGGTGCTCAATATTACAGTCAATCCATTACCAAGCCCGGCAGGAACAATCACAGGGTCTGCCAGTGTTTGTGCAGGGGCCAATGGCGTTGCTTACTCCGTTGCACCAATCGCAAACGCCACCACATATGTATGGACCTTACCTCCTAATGCTGTTCTCGCATCCGGTGGGGGAACGAATTCAATTACCGTGAACTTCCCTCTTAATGCACTTTCCGGGAACATCTACGTCTTTGGAAACAACCTATGCGGTGATGGAACATCTTCACCAGCGTTTGCCGTCACTGTTAACGCACTGCCAGCTCCTGCAGGAACTATTACCGGTCCTGCGTCTGTCTGCGAAGGTGCTTTAGGTGTGGTTTATTCTGTACCAACGATCGCCAATGCCTCGGGTTACTCCTGGACAGTGCCTGCTGGTGCTATTATCACTGGCGGAGGAAATACCAATTCAATCACAGTTAATTTCAGTCTGGGTGCTTCATCAGGTTTCATAACTGTTACCGGAACCAACTCCTGCGGGAATGGAACGATGTCACCGGAATTCGCAGTGACTGTTAATCCTATTCCTCCTGCTCCCGTCGTCACCAATAATGGATATACGGCAGTCAGCAGCGCTCCTGCAGGAAACCAGTGGTATTATTCACCCACTCCGAGCTTAACAGGAATACTCATCAGCGGAGCCACTGCACAGACCTATGACGCTACACTTACAGGTACCGGTTATTACTGGTCGATTGTTACCCTCAACGGTTGTTCTTCCGATTCCTCGAACCATAAACTGATCATCACTGTCGGCATTGATCCGCTTTCTTCATCTTCAATCAATATTTATCCGGTTCCAAACGACGGACGGTTTAACGTTTCCATCACCACTCTTTCCAGTGAATCTTTCTCCATCAGCGTTTATAACGATCTTGGGGTGAAGATCTATGACGAAACGAAGGTAGATGTAAATGGTTCACTCCAGAAAGTGATCGACCTGAGGCCTGTGCCAACTGGCGTTTATTCCGTGGTCTTTGTGAACAGCCAGAATCAGGTGGTGAAGAAGATTATAGTGAACAAATAGCCACTAGGAAAAGTGAAATAATTTTTCATTTCTCTTTCTTCTTTCTTAAGAAAAAAAAGCCGCATCGTTTCCGATGCGGCTTTTTTGTTAATATTTTCTTAAACATAAAATGACCAAAGTCTTCTAAAATTTTTATATATTTGTTTAATAAGAGTAATTTCCCTTGAAAAGATCCTTGGATGCTCTGCCCTGCATGCAAACGATACATGCCGGATGTGCTTCTGAATCAAACGGTTTAATTACGGGAACAACATGATATCGGAAATTCAGCATAATTATTAATCTATAAGAAAAATAAACACTATGAAAAGATTTACACCATTAACCATCTTTGTTGCAGTTATATTAGCGCTGGGATTACATGGCATCAGCACAGGACAGACCGTTCTTTATGAGGATTTTAACTATACGCCGCCGACCTATATCGGGGGGAATGGAAATGGTGGAAGCACCTCGAATAACTGGACTACGCACAGTGTAACAAGTGGACAAACCACGACCATTGATGTTGTCAACGGTAATCTATCATATACCGGGCTTTTCCCACCCAATGGTTATAAAGTGTCAATGTATGGCAACAACAACCTTACCTCGAGAGATATAAACCGGGCGTTCACTTATTCCGGTAACGTCCTTTATTTTTCAGTTTTATTAAATCTTGTAGATAATTCCGATTTAACTACAACAGGTGATTATTTTATGCATTTTGGAGCAACCGCCGGTGCAGCGGTTACTGTTTTTGGCGCCAGACTGGCAGCCAAGTCTGTCAACTCCGGGGCGAATTATCGTTTCATGATTCAGAATACTTCTGGTGGAACACCAACATTCACTGAGTTTGCCCAGGATCTTAACTTCGGAACAACCTACCTTGTTGTGGTAAAATACGATAAAAGTGCTTCGCCTACTATTGCCAGCCTTTGGGTGAACCCATCCAGCCTGGGTGGAACTGAACCATCCGGATCAGTCACCAATAGCAGCGGAACAAGCGCTTTTGCCACTTTTGCCTCCATCTGTCTGAGAAACAATGCAACAACGCCTAAAGTTGAAATCGATGAGATCCGGATCGGGCCCAATTGGGTAGATGTCACACCAAGTGGAATTGTCGCTCCCACCATCCAGGCAACCAACATCACCTTCAGCGGCATCACAACCACCGGGATGACCGCCACCTGGACTAACGGCGATGGTGCAAAACGTATCGTGATCATGAACACCACCAATACCTTCACCAATCCTACAGATGGCACCGATCCTGTTGCCAATACTGTTTATGGCGGATCCGGCCAACAAGTAGTCTATAATAACAACAGTAACACAGTCAGTATTACTGGCCTGACCGCTAACACCAGTTACTGGTTCAGGGCTTATGAATATAATGGCTCCGGATCCGGAACGAAATACCTGACCACTACTGCTACAGGAAACCCGAACAGCCAGACTACCAATGGCCCTCCTACTGTCACCACAATAGCTGCATCAGGTCTGTCGTCAACCGGAGGTACTCTGAACGGAACAGTAAATGCAAACGGATATTCAACAGTTGTGACATTTGATTTCGGCCAGAACACAGGATATGGAACCTCTTATACAGCAACTCAGTCCCCTGTAACCGGAAATACAAGTACAGCAGTCAGCTATATAATCGCCAGCGGCCTTGCACCCAATACTCTTTACCATTACCGGGCTGTAGGAGTAAACTCGCAGGGAATAACCAATGGACTCGACATGTCATTCACCACCAGTGCAATCGCACCTACTGTAACGACGAATGCAGCTTCGCTTGTTACTGGAAATACTGCCACAATCAATGGCACTGTTAATGCCAATAATGCATCAACAGTAGTCACCTTCGATTATGGGTTGAACACAGGTTATGGAACCACAGTCACCGCCATTCAAAGCCCGGTAACTGGTGGAACCAATACTGCTGTCTCCTATAATCTTACAGGCCTTATACCCAATACACTTTATCATTTCAGGGTCAATGGCGTAAATATCGGAGGAACTTCCAATGGCACTGACCTGACCTTTACCACCCCCGCAATCACTCCTGTTGCTGTTACAATGTCTGCCTCGGGTGTGGGAGCTACTACGGCTTCATTCAACGGAACTGTTACCGCCAATAATTCCAGCAGTACGGTATCTTTTGATTATGGAATTTCGATTTCCTATGGCACCACGGTTACCGGGATACCTTCCCCTGTGAACGGTATGATACCTATGGCAGTAGTTTATAATGCCAGCGGACTTGCGATCAATACACTTTATCATTTCAGGGTCTGTGCAACCAATTCTGCAGGAACATCCTGTGGCAACGACATGACCTTTACAACAGGATGCCCATTGCCGGCACCTGCGGGAACAATCACTGGATCTGCCATTGTTTGCCAGTCACAATGTGGAATTACTTATTCTGTTCCTCCTATTGCCGATGCTACCGGGTATATCTGGGGCTTGCCAACCGGTGCAACCATAACTTCGGGGGCCAATACAAACAGTATTACGGTATGCTATTCCAGTAGTGCTGTTTCCGGCAATGTATCTGTTTACGGAAACAATGTTTGCGGGAACGGGAGTCCATCCACTCTCGCTGTGACCGTTAATTCCATACCTACGGTGACCCTTGCAGGGCCTGCATCGGTTTGTGCAGTGGCTGCAGGCAATGTCTATACAACAGAAGCTGGTATGTCAAACTACATCTGGACAGTATCTGCAGGCGGAACACCCACTGCCGGAGGAACAGCCACCAGCAATACTGTAACCGTTACATGGAACACCGTTGGGGCTCAAACCATCAGTGTGAATTACACCACAGCCGGCGGTTGTACTGCTGCGGCGCCAACAGTGTATAACGTAGCGGTCAATGCACGGCCAACTCCGACAATTACCGGTCCTGCCAATGCCTGTGCCCCTTCTTCCGGAAATGTATATACAACCCAGGCAGGAATGACGGGATACACCTGGTCTGTTTCTGCTGGTGGCATAATTACTGCCGGTGGCACACCAGCCAGTAATACAATGACGGTTACGTGGAATACCGCCGGGGCTCAAACAGTTTGTGTAAATTATACAAATGGCAGCGGCTGCAGTGCGACCGCTCCGACCTGCTATACTGTTACCGTAAACTCCCGGCCAGTGCCTACCATCACCGGACCTGCCACCGTCTGTGGAGGAACCAGCGGAAGTGTGTATACGACCGAAGCTGGTATGACCGGGTATACCTGGACTGTTTCTGCCGGGGGTGCCATCACTGCCGGTGCAGGCACAAATGCAATAACCGTTATCTGGAACACCACTGGTGCTCAAACGGTGTGTGTAAATTATACCAATGGCAACGGTTGTAGTGCAACGACTCCAACTTGTTATTCGGTAACTGTGAACCCGGTACCTGTTCCAACAATCACTGGTCCGGCCACAGCTTGTTCAGGTTCAACCGGGAACGTTTATACAACCCAAACGGGGATGACCAATTACCTGTGGACTGTTTCTGCAGGAGGACAGGTTACAGCAGGAGGAAGTCCCACCAGTAATACTGTAACGGTGAAATGGAATACGGCCGGCGCACAAAGTGTAAGTGTAAACTATACCAACTCCGGGAACTGCTCTGCTTCCGCACCCACCAGCTATCCTGTAACAGTAAATGTCACTCCGGTTCCAACCATCACCGGTTCCAGCAGTATGTGTGTAAATTCCGGCTACTATATATACACGACCGAAGCAGGAATGACGGCTTATACATGGACGGTTTCTTCAGGAGGTGTCATCAACTACGGATCAGGCACCTACCAGGTGACGGTCTCCTGGGTCAATGCAGGCGCTCAAACCATCAGCATCAATTATACAACCCCCGCAGGTTGTTCTGCAGCTGCACCTACAGTAAAAAATATCACGGTTAACCCGCTTCCCGGACCCGCCGGCACAATAACAGGGATACCCAGTGTTTGCGCCGGAACATCCGGCTTTCATTATTCGGTTGCCCCTATTACCAATGCCACATCCTATGTCTGGACACTGCCGGCAGGCGCCTCGATAATTTCGGGTTCCGGGACAAACGATATCGTCGTCAGCTTTTCCACCACGGCAGTTTCGGGAAACATCATCGTTCAGGGTAATAACCTTTGCGGATTCGGTACACTATCTTCTCCTTACCCTGTCATCGTGATACAGGTACCTGCACCGGCAGGCACAATAACAGGAAATAGTACTGTCTGCGAAGGCGATGCGGGTATTTCCTATACCGTTTCACCAATTGCAAACGCTACCGGATACGAATGGACTGTTCCCACCGGCGCAATCATCGTTGCCGGGGCAAACACGAATTCCATCACTGTTGACTTTCCTGCACCTTCATCATCCGGTAACATTACTGTATATGGCACCAATTACTGCGGGAACGGAACGGTCTCACCAAACTTCGCAGTAACCGTTAATCCTGCTCCTGCCGCCCCGGTGGTCACCAATACAGGATACACCCTATACAGCAGCGCTCCTAACGGGAACCAGTGGTATTATTCAGCTACCCAGAGCGGAACAGGAGCACCCATCAGCGGGGCTACTGCCCAGACCTACGACGCTTCCCTGACCGGTACCGGTTATTACTGGTCTATTGTAACCCTAAATGGCTGTTCCTCTGATACTTCGAATCATAAATTTATCATACCTGAAGGGGTTGATTCTCATTCATCTTCTGCAATCAATATTTATCCGGTTCCCAATGATGGACGGTTCAACGTTTCTATCACTACCGCTACCAATGAATCTTTCACTATCAGCGTTAATAACAGCCTTGGGATGAAGATCTATGAAGAAACAAAGGTGGATGTGAATGGTTCGCTCTCGAAAGTTATCGACCTGAGACCCATGCCAAACGGCGTTTACACCGTGATCTTTGAAAACAACCAGAATCATGTGGTGAAGAAGATCATTGTAAATAAATAGTCATTAGACAATAGAAAATTGATAATTTAATTTTTCATTCTTAATTCTTAATTAAAAAAGCTGTATCGGAAACGATGTGGCTTTTTTACCTTTGTATCTGTCAAGACGAAAGAAAAAGGCGTGGGAAAAAATTCTTTTTATACAGCTTTTTTGGTCACCTGCTTCTCTGTCGCTTCCCATGCCCAGTATTACAGCACCGGACAGGATCCGGCATCGATACACTGGAGGCAGATTCTGACGAAAAACTTCCAGTTGATCTATCCAAAAGACTTCGAAAAAAAAAGTCAATACCTGGCCAATATCCTGGAGATCGTCCAACGAAATGAAACGAAGACTTTATCTGCAAAAGTTCCCCGCATTCCATTTGTAATTCATTCATACTCTACCGTATCAAATGGAATAACGCCGTGGGCTCCAAAACGGATCGAATTATATTCATGCCCGCCTCAAACAATCTATGCAGAAGAATGGCTTGAACAGCTGGCCATTCATGAATGCCGGCATTCGGTGCAATACAGCAAGATGAACCAGGGATTCACACGGGTGCTTACATATATCTTCGGCGAACAGGCAACCGCGGCTATGCTTGGATTATTCATCCCATTCTGGTTCCTGGAAGGAGATGCAGTTTGCACGGAAACCGCACTCTCGAACTCAGGAAGAGGCAGAACCTACGCTTTTGAAAATGTCCTGAGGGCACAGCTATTGGAGAAAGGAATCTGGTCTTATGATAAAGCAGTACTTGGATCTTACCGGACTTTCATCCCGGATCATTATGAGCTGGGATATCCCCTGGTGGCCGAAGCCCGGAAAACCTACGGACCTCAGTTATGGAATACCGCGCTGGACCGTACGGCAAAGCTTCCTTTTATGGTGATTCCTTTTTCGTCCGGGATCCATAAAGTGACCGGACTTTCAAAAGTGAAGTTTTATAAAAAGATGCTTTCTGATCTTACCAATGAATGGAAAAATCAGGAAAAAGCCCTCATTTATACCGATTGTATCCCGATAACAAAACCAGACAGTAAAAACCACCCCATCTATATTCAGCCGACATTTCTGAACGATTCGGTTATCATTGCAGAAAAAGAAAGTATGAACGATCCTGACAGGATCGTGCGTATCGACCGGAAGACCGGGAAAGAGAAGAAGATCGTGACGGTGGGAACAAACCAGGATGAATCCATCTCTGTCAGCAGGAATTTTATCGTGTGGTCAGAGCTGCAACCCGATGCAAGGTGGCAAAACAGGGATTATTCGGTCATCCGGATCAATGACCTGGAAACCGGAATGACCCGCAATCTCACCCGGAGAAGCCGCTATTTTGCGCCATTCCTCTCCCCGGATGCCAAATGGATCGCCACCATTAAACTTGACCTGCAAAACTGCTGTTCCATTGAGATCCTGGAACTCCCTGGAGGGAAAACGTTACAAAGCTTTCCACTGGGAAAAAATGCCCTGGCCCTTACACCCAACTGGTCACCGGACGGAAAAACGCTGGTCTTTACCATCCTGAATGAAAAAGGAAAAAGTCTCGCCGGGTTGGACCTCCTTACCGGGAAGATCTGCTATTATCTTCCCTTCAGCTTCACCGAGATATCTGGTCCCGCCTTTTTTCATCACAGCCATATTCTTTATGCTGCCGACTATTCAGGAATCGAAAACATCTATGCTGTCGATACCAGTACGAAAAAGATCTACCAGGTTACCTCTTCCCGGTTTTACTCCAACAATCCTGGTTTTACCAGTGAATGCAGGGATATGATCTATTCTGACTATTCTTCGGACGGGCTCAGGGTTGTCGAAGCCAGGATCGATACGACACGCTGGATCCCGCTCGAGAAGATCACTGATACTTCCATTAAACTTTATGCGTCGCTGGTTCAACAGGAACAGGCAAACATCCAGGATAGTATTCGCGATCGCCGGATCTATAAAATGTATGAATCCGATTCCTGCAACCTCGTAAAAGATACCATAACGGGGAAAGTTTATGCCTCCAGGAGATACAACAAGTTTCTTCACTTGTTCAACCCCCATAGTTGGGAACCAGCCACCTTTGATGCAGGCAACCTCATTCTCAAACCCGGGATTTCGATACTATCCCAGAATGTATTAAGCAGTATGTTTGCCAGTGCAGGATGGGAATACAACACCAATGAATCTACCGGGAAAGTTTTTGCCAACCTTAGCTACCAGGGGCTCTACCCGGTTTTTGACCTTGGTTTTGATATCGGTAACCGGGCTGCTTACTATCTTATAGCCAACAACGAAACGGTCCGGTTTACATGGCAGGAGATGAATTTCAAACTGCATGCAAGCATTCCCTGGAACTTTTCACGGGGAAAATATTTTCGATACCTGACCCCTTCCATCGGCACCACGATGATTGGTATCACTCACAATGCCTCCACCCCATCACATCTGACGAAAGGATTGATTCCGACAATCGATTACCAGATCTCCGCTTCCCAATATCTCCGGTCCTCTGCAAAAGACATGTTCCCCAGGATAGGTCAAACCCTCGACCTCAATTTCAGGAATACGCCTTTCGCCGGCAACCAGATGGGCGACATCTTTGCAGCACAAACCAACCTCTATTTCCCGGGGTTATTCAAACACCAGGGGATTTGGGCCTATGGAGCCTACCAGTTGTACCACCGCAACAAGGATACCTTTTACACCTATGCCAGCGTCATCAACTTCCCAAGAGGATTTGCCGGGGTAATGGATGAACAGGTCATGAGCGTTGCGTTGAATTACAAACTGCCCCTTTTTTACCCCGATCTAAGCCTGGGATCAGTGGTTTATTTTAAACGGTTTAAACTGAACCTGTTCTTCGACTGGGCACAGGGATGGACAGGGAAACAGGTGAACATCTACCAGTCAACCGGAGCTGAACTCACAACCGACCTGCATCTGCTGCGATTTCTTTTCCCGTTCGACCTTGGGGTGAGAGCAGTGTTTTTCCCTGGAGATTCATCCTGGGGATGGGAGTTGCTGTACGCGATAAACCTTTAACAGAAAGGCGGACGAACGGATAAGCTTACGAGCTGGCTATTTTTTTTCCATACTTGGCTTTAAACTCAGGTACGGATTCTTGCAAAGAACCATTAAAAAGCGTGTCGTATCCATAATCAGAAATATTTTATATATTTACTCAATAGTAATTCCATCCGGGAAGTCTTGAGACGGAAAGGCGTTAGCAGGCATGAAAAGGTACTAAACATCATACAATTCATGAAAAGATAACTTTTTTTTCAATAGAATCTAAAATCTAATGATATGAAAACTTGTAATAAGTGTATTATAAACGATAATTATCCCGGAATTTCTTTCAATGAAACGGGAACATGCTCTCTGTGTGTTGAACAAAGAATATATAAACCCATAGGCGAAGATAAATTGCTGGACATCTTTCGGGAAGCAAGAAAGAAAAACGCTGATTATGACGTTATGGTGCCATTAAGCGGGGGGAAGGATAGTACGTATATATTGCACTTAGCTGTAAATGTCTATAAGCTTAAGGTCCTGGCCATGACCTACGACAATGGGCTTTTCAACCAAATAGCATTGGATAATATTCAAAGTGCAATAGAAATCACGAAAGTCAAGCACATATTTTGTAAACCTGATAAAGAGATACAAAGAAAGATCTACAGAAGTATGTTCCTTCTCTCCGGAGATATTTGTGGCGCTTGCGATATCGGAACAAAAGCCAATATTTTAAAGGTCGCAACGGATTACTCTATTCCATTGATCCTTTTGGGAACCTCCCCGTTGGAAAATGATTCTTTTTTACCTGATTCTATTCAGGATAAAGCAAGGTTTAAATATATCTTAAGAAAATCCAATGATTTAAGCACAAAAGAAATAAACGATTTCCTGATTTATCCGAATCTTAATCTTTTTTTGTTTTCATTTTATAAAAAAATTGGCAAAATAGCAAAAGAGGTAAGTCCGTTATCTTACATCGACAATCCTACCGACAAAGAAATGGGCGATATTATTACCAAAGAAATGAACTGGAAGGAAGATAACAGCAGGGAATACTCAAAACATTTTGATTGCGTTGCAGAACCCCTGACAAATTATGTGAGAAATAAAATATATGGGTATGAAAGAAGACTCTGCCAATACAGCAATATGATAAGACGGAATGAGATAACAAGAGAAAAAGCCCTGGAACTTTATTCCATTGACGACATCGCATCAAAGCCGGATAACTACCAGGATGTTTTAAGATACTTAAAAATTACGGAAGAAGACCTTCAAATGATTACAAATATCCAACCTTTAAAATATGAAAAAAACACTTCAAGAATAGATAGATTCTTTACAAGATTAATGAAAATAAAGAAATTAATAAATAACCGTTAATAAGCCGGCAGCCAGCAATTTTACTTAGGATCCACACATTTTATTCATGGAAAGAAATATATTACTTGCTGCACTCTGTTTACTTGTTCATACTTTGTCTTTTTCACAAAATCCAATTGAAATAAAGTATGACGTGGATCCGATTGGAAGTTACATTGTCTACTGTGTCAACAGCGACTTTTGTACTTATACAGTAACAATAGATCTGGCAGGTGTCAGTAATTTAAAAGCAAATGTCAACCTGCCTTATCAAACAGAGGTGAAACCGGGAAATCATAAATTATTTGATTTAAGACCAGTAACGCTAAATATTGTTTCCACATTTAAAGTACACTATACATATTTTAAAGGGTGCATTAATCCTGATGTAAAACCTGATTTTATCTATCTATTGCCGATAGGGAAAGGAAAGGAGACAGAAGCTTTTCAATACGAGTATGAGAGTTTCAGCCCTAAAGACCCTGAACCTAAGGATTGGTACGCAATCGGACTTAAAGTGAAATTCGGGGATACCGTTTATGCAGCCAGGAGAGGGATTATTGCTGGAATGAAAGATACAACTGAATTACAGCTATCAGATTATGGTAATTCCGTTGATGATAAGTTTATTGAAATCGTTCACGATGATTGTTCATTTGGACGATATGAATTGCTCAGCGAAACTTTTGTCAAGTTGGGACAAAGTGTTGAAGCCGGGGATCCGATTGGGTTAGCTGGTGGAGAAAAATCTACCATGGGCCCACAAATCAGGTTCTCTGTGCATTATAATTCCGAACAACAATTGGGGGGAAATCAGGAAGAAGGCATAAGTTTAAAAAAATATTGGGCTTATGTTCCATTGATTTTTTGTACGTCGGAAAGTAAACGCACTAAGTTGATTAAAGGGCATAAGTATACTGACCTTCAGCCTGATTCAGTAATAACACAGGAAATGAATAATAGTCAGATTAAAAAATGGAAAAAAAATAAAAACCACCCTATGCCTATTTACCTGACACCGACCTTTGCTGTAAAAAATGTTGGGGGTAATGAATATTCGGTTATTGACAATAAAACATTGAAACTTCCCGATTCACTGACAAAAACAACGAAGGATATTGCAAATTATATTACATCAAACTTTTTTACCGATGATGAAAGAGTAAGGGCAATTTTCATTTGGGTTGCTATGAATATTCAATACGACATAGACAACATGTTTGCATTAAATTTCCACGAAAAAAAGGAAGAAAAAATTTCAAAATCACTAAAAACCAGAAAAGGAATTTGCGAAAACTATGCTACCTTGTTTAATGACATTTGTTTAAATTCAGGAATAAAATCCTATGTTATTGAAGGATACACTAAGCAAAACGGATTCACGGATTATATTCCCCATGCCTGGTGTGCTGCTTTTATTGACAGTTCCTGGTATATGTTTGATCCTACCTGGGGTTCGGGTTATATAAGTAATGCGAAGTTTTATAAAAAAATTGACAACGAATACTTCAAAGCCAATCCTTCAACATTTATTAAAACTCATATGCCATTTGATTTCCTGTGGCAATTCCTTTATTATCCTGTAACTAATCAGGAGTTTTATCAAGGCAACACACAGCAAAATAAAACAAAACCATTTTTTAATTACGCCGACTCCATTCAGGCCTTTGACAAACAAGACGAAATGGAACAACTAGTTTATTCGGCCGATCGGATTGAAAGAAATGGAAAGAAGAACTCATTAATCTTTGACAGATTGCAAAATATCAGGCTGGAAATTGAACAAGCCAGACAAAGGAGAACTATCAATCTTTACAACTCAGCTGTTGCTGATTTAAATGCTGGCATCAATATTTATAATGATTTTATACAATACAGGAACAAACAATTTCTACCTATGAAAACAGACCCTGAAATTCAGGGCATGATTGATTCTGCCGACAAAATATTCAAGGAGGCAAAAATAAAATTGAGTGAACTGACAAATACTGATGAAAATACAGACAGGATGCTGAACCAACTTACCAAATCAATTGATGATGCTGCAATTCAGGTAAAAGAGCAACAAGACTGGCTGAAGATATATTTAAAAAAAGGGAAGTCGGAACGAAAATCAATGTTCTATAATAGAAAAGTAACATTGTAGTGAAAACATCAGGCTGAATATTCCTTGCAATGCTGCTGGAACATTGTAGAATTTACAGTTCTGCCAAAACAAAAAACAGGTTTTAAAAAAGCAAGCATAGATTTTTTTTACATATGTATCATGTGCAATGAAACCCTTAGTAAATTACAGCCCGATAAAAAAACAATTTCCATGAAGAATAAAATGAAAAGAGGAAACTGGTCGTCCGTAATTTTTATACTTACCGGGATTCTATTTTTGGCTGCAAATAGTGCCCGCGCCCAGGATGATGCAGAAGGCAGCAAAGATCCCTCTCTTTTTACCAGGATGCCTGGTTATCACATATACCGGTATGATGATTTACAGTTCGATCAATACGAATTCAGAATAAGCAATAGTAAGACCCAGGTCGTGCAGGGGCATTCTCTATTTATCATCTATGATCCCAATGATAATATACAAACCCCCAGTCCGCTGCAGATCGGGACTAATTATATCAACGCTGCCAGGTCAGTTGGGGGACAGCTCGTTTATGAGTTTCATGATCCGGGAGAAGATATAGTAGTGAAAGTGATTAAAAACAAAATGGAAACCTGGGCCTATGTGACAGCCAATGGCAATGGCTCTTACGCTATTCATCTGATTGAGAAGCAGGCGATGAAACAGGATGTATTGGCTGATGCCAGCACCATGGATAAGAGCATCAAAGAATCAGGCAAAACTACTCTTTACGGAATTTATTTTGATACTGGCCAAGCGGCTGTGAAACCGGAATCAGAGCCGGCCCTGAAGGAAATTGTAAAATTACTGAAGGACGATGCCAATCTTAAACTCTATGTGGTCGGACATACAGATAATTCAGGTACGCTGGAAATAAATATGAAACTGTCACAAGACAGGGCAGTAGCGGTAGTGAATGTACTGGTTAGCAAATATAGTATCGACGCCTCCCGATTGAAGGCATGCGGTGACGGGCCTACGGCACCTATAGCCAGCAACGATTCAGAGGAAGGCCGTGCACTGAACCGCCGTGTTGAACTGGTGAAACAGTAGATAAGAAAAAAGAATGCAAATGAAAACCCTATATAAAATCATCGCCGCTGTATTGCTGATGCTGCCGCTATGGTCATTCTCACAGGAAAGAACGAAGATCCTCCTGGAACATGCCGACTCACTTGTACACAGCACCAAGATCCGGCCGGAATTCCAGCGCCTCATGGGCAACGTGAGACTCAGTCACGACAGCACCATCCTCATGTGCGACAGCGCCTTCCTGAACGATGAAAAAAACTTTGTTCTGGCTTACGGAAACGTGCACATTCAGGTGAGCGACACGCTTAACCTTTTCGGTGACTCCTTAAACTACGACGGCGATACACGCATCGCGAAGATCTGGAGCAATGTGAAACTGATCGACAACGAAACCACCCTCACTACTGATACGCTCTCGTTCGATCGCATCACCGAGATTGCCAGCTATGAATATTGGGGAAAGATTATCAATGACAAAAATGTACTGGTCAGCAAACACGGCTATTACCATACCCAAACAAAGGAATTCTTCTTCAAGGAAAAGGTGGTCCTGATCAATCCCGAATATGTGATGCATTCCGATACGTTGATGTACAACACGGTTACGAAGGTGACTTATTTCTATGGTCCTTCCACCATCAAGGGGAAAGAGGATTCTATCTACTGTGAGAACGGATGGTACAACACACTCACCGATATATCACGCTTCCGGAAAAATGGCTGGATCTACCACCTCAACCAGGTGCTCACCGGAGACAGCCTCTACTACGAAAGGAAGGCCGGCTTTGGTCAAGCGTTCAAGCATGCGATGCTGATCGATACGGTGCAGAAGACGACGCTCACCGGCAACTATGGTGAGTTGCAGCGCAAGAAAGGCTTTGCATTTATGACCGACAGCGCAATGGTGAAGATGATCGACAAAAAAGATACGCTCTTCATGCATTCTGACACGGTATATGCGACGTTCGACACTAACCAGAACATCCATAACATCCTATGCTATTACAAGGTCAAGTTTTTCCGCCGCGACCTGCAGGGGATGTGCGATTCGATGTCCTATCATGGCCGCGATTCCACGATGTTCCTTTATCATGATCCTGTTTTCTGGTCGGAGAAGAACCAGCTCACCGCCGATTCCATCAAACTCACCCTCCTCAATAGCCAGATCGACTCGATGATCCTCTTTAACTCTGCTTTCATCATCTCCAAAGATGATACGAACAAATACAACCAGGTGAAAGGAAGAAACATGATAGGTTTTTTCAGGAACAATGAATTATTTAAAATCAAGGTGATTGGGAATTCCGAAACTATATATTTTGCAAGGGAAGATGATCACAGCCTCATCGGGATCACGAAAGTCCAATCCAGCGACATGCTGATCTTTATCGAAAAAAACCAGATTAAAACGATCACATACATCAACGAACCCAAAGGAGCAACTTATCCTGAAAAGGATTTCTCACCTTATGATCTGAAACTGAAAGGATTTAAGTGGATAGAAGGAAAAAGGCCCCTGACAAAGATGGATATCTTCCACTGGTAAAACATCTTTCCCCAACTTTATAACTTTACAAACTTTAGACTAAAAGACCGAGACTTTCAAGTACTTCTTGGGATTAGCCTTGATGTCCTCCAGAAGAAGGTTAAGGTCACGTGCGGCTTTTTCTAATTCTTTGTAAAGATTATCGTCATTCACCAGCAACCCGAGGGTTCCTTTGCCGTTATTGATCTTATTGACTGCGATATCGATATCCACAATTGCTTTGTTCACTTGTGCGATGGTGGCCGGGATCCGTGCTTTGGCAAGTGAATCGCTTAGTTCCGAGAAATTGGTCAGGATGTTATTGATCTTCTGGTTATTGTTTTTCAGGTTCATGCTGATCGATTCAATGTTCCCGATGATGCTGGCCAGGTGGTTACGCTGTGAACCCACGAGGGTATCCAGGTAATAGGTAGTATGAGAAAGGTTATTCAGTATATCCTTAATATGCAGGATAGAGGCGGCGAGGTTATCCCGTGTATCCTTGTTAAGCACTTCCTGTATGAGGGTGGCAACCGTATCGATAGACCCAAGCAGGCGTTCCGTTTTATTTTTAAGTGGAATAAGCTGCTGGTTGAGTTCCTCCCCGATGGATGCTTCGACGATAGATTGCAGGGTATCCTTGTCTTTCAGGATTTTTTTGGAGTCGCCCAGCACGATTTCCACATATTTTCCTCCTATGAGGTTATCCGAATTGTTGATTCTGGCGACGGAATTTGCCGGAATCGGGTAATTTTCTGTAATATAAAGCTCTGCGACAATCTTTCCACGATGTTTATTAGAGAAATAGAGGGCTTTAACCTGCCCAACTTTCATCCCGCTGATCGCAACGTTATTGGCCGTTACAAGGCCGTTCACCTTGTCGTACATCGCATATACGATCATTTTGTGCTTAAAAAGCTCCATCCCCTTCAGGTACATCAGCCCCCAGATCAGGATGGCCGTTGCAATCACAAAAATGATCCCTACCCGGAATTCTTTTGTCAATTTGAACTTCATGCGGATTAATTTCAAAGCAAATTTACTACTTTTTCCGCGGAAGGCGGTGAAAATTGATAATTTCGTGACGCATGACGAGATTTTCGCTACTTCGTTATTTCTAATATCAGCTTCTTCGCTTCTGCAACAGTGATCCGCTCCTCCCCGTGGAAAGCTACGATAAAGGCATCCGGAAATCCCCTTTTTCTGACCTCAGCCAGCAGGTTTGACAGGGCATCAACGCTGGATTCCTTCCCCGTTGTGTATTTGTACAATCCCTGGTGCTGATATCTCCATATTTCCGGTAGTCCGGCAAATTTTTTCGAATGCGGACTGAGCTCTTTCGGCGATGTTGCAATCTGAACGCGAAAAACCACTTTGTCTGCCGGTTTTGCGGGAGTTCTTTTTACCACTTCCGTTTTCAAGTTTCCCTTTACCACCGTTTTTCCTTTCGCTATGTCATGTTTGACTGATTTAGCAGTCGGGTTCACCCTTGGTTTAGCGGTATCTTTTTGCACTGCGGGAACCTTCGGTTTTGATTTGATTGAAATGGTATCTTTTGCCGGAGGAGTTTCCCTGACTTTTACCATATCTTTTCGCGGCAAGGTTTCCTTAGGTTTTGCAGTATCTTTTCGTACAGGATTTTCTTTGTGTTTCTCTTTGGGTTTACCGGGATCTTTCGGGATGAGTTCCTCTTTCGGTTTTTCTTCGGATGGCGGTGTCACCTTTTGTGCTACCGGAGTGGTTATGATGCTGTTTGAAGAGAGGATTTTTTTTTCGTTAGAAGATGCCAGGTCTTTACCGTTTCCTTCCAGCTTTGCCTTGAATTTAGAAAAGGCGCGGCAAATGGCAGATGCAATATACAGCTGACCTTTCTCTGAAATAAGGAATTTTTCTTCTTCGGGGTTCGAGAGGAAACCGGTTTCGATGAGTACACTCGGCATAGTGGTTTTGTAGAGAACCAGGAAGCCTGCCTGCCTCACTCCCCGGTCGTTCATCCCTACCCTGTCCTTCATCTCATCCTGCACAATCGAGGCAAACCGGGTACTTTGTTCCAGATAGGCATTCTGGAAAAGGGTAAACGTAATATATGATTCATCCGAGTTGGGGTCAAAGCCGTTGTAGTTTGTTGAATAGTCGGGTTCCATAAGGATAGCGGCATTCTCTTTTTTCGCAATCTCAAGGTTGGCTTCAGTGCGGTGCAATCCCATCACATAAGTTTCGGCACCCTGAAAAGTGTGTTTGGGATTGGCGTTGCAATGGATGGAGATAAACAGGTCAGCTTTGCTGCGGTTGGCGATCTCGGCCCGTTCGTGAAGTTCAATGAATTCATCGGTGGTGCGGGTACAGATCACGGTCACACCTTTACACTTTGAACGGATCTCCTCGCTGAGTTTCAACGCAATCTGCAGGGTTATATTTTTTTCCTGCGATTTCTTCCCGATCGTACCCGGATCTTTCCCGCCATGACCGGCATCGATCACTACTTTGGTAATAACGGTCTTCTCCTGCGAAACCACATTTTTCTCTGCCAGGATGGAAAGTGAAAGGATTAGTAAAATCAGCGTGATACAACGCATGCAGATGTTCGGGTGTTTGTTAAAGTATCTTAAATTATTATACTGATCAATATTTTGCGTAGTTTTGAAACCTGTAATAGCCGGAAATCCGGCCTTGTCGTATCTTCTTTTACCGGATTTCAAAACAAAGATAGAACATTAACCCCAGAGTTACGAAAAGAAATTGTTAACGAAATTATTAACAAGTCTTCCCCGGTCTTTCCTGTACCTGGTGATGTTCTTTTTCCTTCACTCCGGGTGGGTTCAGGGACAGGATACAGTCCGTGTTGTTCGGGTTCGCATAGATACAGCCCTGTTTGTGCATGATACTCTCCATCTTGCCGATACCGTTTTAAAACATCCTTCAGATTCTGTCAAAGCTAAAAAAGCCCCTAAAAAAAACAACCTGAAATCAAAGGTGGAATATTCCTCTAAAGATTCCCTCAGGTTTGACATCAAGGATCAGAAGGTCTTTATCTACCGTGATGCGGAAATCAAATACCAGGACATCGACCTGAAATCGGGGTATGTGGTGATCGATTTTGCAAACAAAACGATGGATGCAACCTTTATCAAGGATTCCTCCGGCAAGGAAATCCAGGTACCTGATTTCACACAAGGCGCGCAAAAGTTCAAGTCGAAGGTGATGACCTATAACTACGACACCAAGAGGGGGTATATCCAGAATGTATTCACCAAGCAGGATGAAGGATACCTTCATGGCACGATTGTCAAAAAGATGGAAAATGACGTCACCTACCTGAAAGACGGTTGGTACACAACCTGCGACCGTGAAAACGATCCTCATTATGAATTCAAATTCGGGAAGGCCAAGGTGATCCCGGGAAAGAAAATAATAACCGGTCCGGCCTACCTTATGATTGCCGGTGTCCCTGTCCCACTGGGAATACCCTTTGGATATTTCCCGAGCAAAGTTGGCCGTCGGTCGGGCATCCTGATGCCAACCTATGGGGAATCGAACGACCGCGGATTTTATCTGGAGAACGGAGGATATTACTGGGCAATGAACCCATACATCGACCTGTTTCTTGTTGGTGATATCTTTTCACGCGGTAGCTGGGCCATCAAGCCGGTTTTGAATTACCGTTACCGATACCATTACAGTGGATCGTTCAAATTCAGTTATGCCGTAAACAAGCTTGGTGCAGCCGATTCCCCGGATTTTCAGAAATCAACTGACTTCAGTGTCCAGTGGGTGCATACACAGGACCCGAAAGCACGGCCACACAGTACTTTCTCCGCCAATGTAAACATCGTAAGCCAGAACTTCAACAAATATAACCCGGTGACCAATGCCCAGACTTACCTGAGCAATACGTTTTCATCGAGCATCAACTACGCAACCAGCTGGAACAATAATTACAACCTGAACATCAACTTCAGTCACAGCCAGAATACGCTGAACAAGACCATCAGCATTACGCTTCCCCAGCTATCTTTCTCAATCAACCAGTTTTATCCCCTGCGTAAAAAAGAGCATGTCGGGAAGGTACGTTGGTACGAGAACATCAGCGTCAGATACAGCATGGATGCGGTGAACGAGTATAATACGGTTGATTCCCTGATTTTTAAAAAGAAGAACTGGTGGAATGACATGCAGAACGGGATCCAGCACAATGGCAGCATTGCCGGAACCTTCCATGTGTTGAAATACTTCAACTGGACTACCGGCATTACTGTAACGGACCGTAATTACTTTTACACGATCCGGGAGAAATATGTGCCCAGCTATAAAGCCGGTAAGGATTCGCTGGTAGTAGATACCATCCGGCAATTTGCCAATGCCATCGACGGGAATGCATCAACATCACTCAATACAAGGCTTTACGGGATGTACCAGTTCAAACACGGGCCGATCATTGCAATCCGTCACATGTTATCCCCCACTGTTTCTTTTACCTATACGCCCGATTTCGGTTCTGCTGCATGGGGTTATTATCGTTATGCAGTGAACGATACAAATATAAATCCGCCAAAATATTCCATTTTTCAGGGCAACCTCAAGGGCAGTCCGGCCTCACGAAAATCAGGCCTGGTCTCCTTTTCGCTTAGCAACAACCTTGAGATGAAGGTAAAAAGCCGGAAAGATACGGTTACCGGAACAAAAAAGATCGTCCTTATTGACAACCTGTCCCTGAATGAAAGCTATGATATAACAAGAGACACCAATAGATGGTCCACACTGTCGATCCAGGGTTACACAACCTTGTTTAAAACCCTCAGGCTGACTTACGGAAGCATATGGGATCCCTATGCGCGCGATTCGTCAGGGCATACCATCCGTAAAACAGAATGGGAAGTACATCGCCGGTTGTTCAGGCTTGATAACACGAACTGGGATCTTGGGCTGACATACACGCTGTCGTCAGAAAAAGCGAAAAAGAAAAAAACTACGAATAAAGGAACAGAGCAGGAACGGAAAGACATCATTGATTATTACGATTATTATGTCGATTTCGACATTCCATGGAGTTTTAACCTGAACTATAAATTCACTTTCAATAAGACCTGGGATCCTAACTATACGCACAGGGTCGGTACGGTTACACAAACCCTGGGCTTCAATGGGCAGCTCAACATCACACCGAAATGGAAGATTACGGTAAATACCGGGTGGGATTTTACTAACGGAGAACTCTCCTTCACCTCGATCGACCTCTACCGCGACCTTCATTGTTGGGAAATGCGGTTCGGCTGGATCCCGAAAGGTCCGCAACAGAGCTGGAACTTCTCGATCAATGTCAAGGCATCAGTCCTGCAAGACCTGAAACTGAACAAGAAGAAAGACTTCAGGGACTACGCACAATAGCTGGTGAGCTGGTGAGTTGGTGAGATAGTGAGTTAAAAAAACGCAGGAATGACATTGTTCCAGCAAAATAATTTTGAATCTTTAATTTTTACTTTATCCAGCATCCAGCATCAGATTAAGGAACCCAAAACCTCAATCACCATACTTACCATGAAAAGAGTTATTAGTACAAACAAAGCCCCCAAGGCAATTGCAACTTATAGTCAGGCCGTAGAAGCCAACGGGATGTTGTTCATTGCCGGCCAGATCCCGATCGATCCTGCAACAGGAAAATTAGTCGAAGGCGGGATCAGTGAACAAACAGAACAGGTATTAAAAAACATCGGGGAGATCCTGAGTGCTGCAGGGTATACGTTCCAGGATGTCGTGAAATCGACCTGTCTCCTCACCAATATGAGTCATTATGCCGAAATGAATGCAGTCTATGGTAAGTTCTATTTTGAAAATTCACCGGCACGTGCCGCGTTCGCAGTTACAGGATTACCCATGGGTGCGCTGGTAGAGATAGAAACTATCGCTTCAAGGTAATATTATTTCGGCGCTATCCTTACAAGGATGAGGGCAATGATGCCAAAAAGGATGTTCGGGATCCATACTGCCAGTAATGCCGGGAAATTTCCGAAGGTCGCCATCACCGTGAAGACCTGCATAAAGAGGATGTAAATGAAGGTCAGTGCCAGGCCGAAACCCAGGTTGAACCCGATCCCTCCTCTCACCTTCCGGCTGGAGACAGCCACCCCGATCAAGGTCAGGATTATAGTTGCAAAAGGGTATGCCACCCGTTCATATCCCTTCACCTCGTATTTAATAAGGTCGGGATCACCTCTCAGTTTTTTCATCTGGATATGCTTCCGGAGTGTAAAAAAATTCATGATGGAAACCTCTTCGATGTCTTCCATGAAGTCGGCAGGTTTCAGTCCAAATGTGGTATCGAGTCTTTCTCCCTGGCGCATGTTTTCCTTCATCGGGCCGATACTCCTCGAAAAGTACCGCTTCAGAACCCATTTCGACCGGATACTGTCCCAGCTGGCTTCTTCTGCTGTAAGTTTATAAATAAGTTCCCGCTCCCTGAACTTCTCGAGCGAAAATTTCCATCCTTTTTTTGTCTGGGTATTGAAGTTCTCGAGGTAAAGAAATACCCCCGGGCTTACCTGTTTGTGGATGTTCATGTCATTGAACAGCTTTGCATCCTTGATATACTGTTTTTCAAATTCCAGTTTCCCGCGGTTGGTATAAGGAATGACGAAGTTTCCCAGGAGAAATGACATCAGGGCCAGGATCGATGCTGCAACAATATAGGGCAAAAGCATCCTCCTGAAACTGATGCCGCTGCTTAGAATTGCGATGATCTCCGAATCGGAAGCCATCCGGGAAGTAAAGAAAATGACCGCGATGAAAACGAAAAGATAGCTAAACAGGTTGACAAAATGCGGGATAAAGTTCAGGTAGTAATTGAATATAATGGCTTTAATAGGGGCATCATGCTTCAGGAAATCGTCGATGTGCTCGGAAACATCAAAAACAATGATGATAAAGATCAGAAGGATGATGGAAAAGAAGAAGGTTCCAAGAAACTTTTTAATTATGTAAAGATCAATGGTTCTTAATGCCAGGGATTTGGGTCGAAAAAATTTTCTGAGATTCATTATAGCCTCCGCATCAGTTGTTCTACCATGAGGTTCTTCCATTCGGAAAATGTTCCTTCGGCAATCTTCAACCGGGCCGTTCTCATCAGCCACATGTAAAAGCCAAGGTTGTGGATCGTAGCAATCATGGCTGCCAGGATCTCTTTTGAAACAAATAAGTGCCGTAGATATGCCTTTGAATATTCATAATCGGGAAATACTTCACCTTCTTCCTCCAGTGGTGAAAAATCATCCTTCCATTTTATGTTCCGGATGTTAATGATGCCATTCCGGGTAAAGAGCATGCCATTGCGGCCGTTCCGGGTCGGGATCACGCAGTCGAACATGTCGATGCCTAGAGCAATGCTTTCCAGGATGTTTGCAGGGGTTCCCACGCCCATGAGGTAACGGGGCTTGTCGTATGGAAGAATATGACAAACGAGATCCGTCATCTCATACATCGTTTCAGCAGGTTCGCCTACGGATAAACCGCCGATCGCATTGCCGTCGGCCTGTTTTGAAGCAATGAATTCAGTAGAACGCTTCCTTAAATCCGCATAGACACTTCCCTGGACGATGGGAAACAGGCTTTGGGGATAGCCATGCGGGCATTCCGTTTGGTTAAAATGCTCAATGCAGCGGTTCAGCCAGCGGTGGGTCAGTTCCATCGAATGTTTCGCGTAACCATGCTCACAGGGATAAGGAGTACATTCGTCGAAAGCCATGATAATATCGGCACCGAGGCTTCTTTGGATATCTATTACACGTTCCGGTGTGAAAGTATGCTTTGACCCATCGATATGCGACTGGAACACGACGCCGTCTTCTGTAAATTTGCGGATATCGGTCATTGAATAGATCTGGTAACCTCCGCTGTCCGTCAGCACCGGGAGATTCCACCCATTGAACTTCTGGATCCCGCCGGCCTTCTCAATAATATCGGTTCCCGGGCGAAGATAAAGATGGTAAGTATTTGCTAACAGGATCTGCGACCGGATATCCTCTCTCAATTCTTTCATGTGAAGGGCTTTTACCGCTCCTGCCGTTCCCACCGGCATAAAAACAGGTGTTTCCACTTCCCCATGGGCAGTGTTTATTATACCTGCACGAGCAGAAGAGCGTGGATCAGAATGTAAAATATTGAACTTCATGGAAGGGAATCAGATGTTACCTTCTCCGGTAAAGGCCTGTTGATAAAGGGTTATCAAAATTATGACAAAGGTAGATTTTATTCGATTAATATGAATATTTTTGTCGCTCCATTCCTGTTAAATGATGTTAAATGCTTGATGGTTTTTTTTCACCTGGGGGAATCTTATTTATCTTCCTTCTTATCTTCCTTTTCCTGTTTATACTCCAGCTTTTCTTTTATGGATTTTTCTTCCTGAAGTTTGCCAGGTATCAGGAAGGGCCTTCATCTGCAAAAACCGAAGGTGTTTCGGTGGTGATCTGTGCCCGAAACGAATACCATCAATTGAAAGAAAACCTTCCCCTGTTCCTCACCCAGGAGTATCCCAATTTTGAAGTCGTGGTGGTGAACCATGCCTCGGAAGACGATACAGCATTTCTTCTTTCCAAAATGGCGGAACAATATCCGCAATTGAAGATCGTCGAGATCCGGGAGAACCTCAACTTTTTTGACGGTAAGAAATTCCCGCTTTCGATCGGGATCAAATCGGCAACCCATGATCTGCTCCTGCTCACGGATGCCGATTGCAGGCCAGTGGGTCCGCATTGGATAGCACTTATGGCAGGGGGTTTTTCAAAAGAGAAGGAGATCGTGCTTGGATATGGAGCTTACATGAGTTCAGACAGCCTTCTGAACAGGCTGATCCGTTTTGATACTATCCACATAGCCTTGAAGTACTTTTCCTTTGCCCTCGCAGGAATTCCATACATGGGAGTAGGAAGAAACATGGCTTATCGGAAATCGCTCTTTTATGAGGAAAAAGGATTTACCTCTCATTATACGATCCATTCCGGCGATGACGATCTCTTCATCAACCGGGCCGCAACCCGGAAGAACACAGGGATCGTAGCCGACCTGGAGAGTTTCACACTTTCGCAGCCGAAAATGAGCTTTAAAGAGTGGTGGACCCAGAAGAAAAAGCATCTCTCCACAGGCCGGTACTACCGCTTTAGACATAAATTTTTATTGGGATTATATACTTTCAGTACGGTTCTCTTTTATGCATTTTTCGCACTTCTGCTGGCGTTGAATTATACTATTTTCCCCGTTCTGGTGTTATTTATCCTGAGGCTTGCCGTCCAGCTTTTCGTTTTCCGCAAAACACTGGCACGCCTGAATGAAAAAGGGATCTGGTTGCTGGTTCCGCTCTTTGAAATTATCTTGATCCTGATCAATACGGCTTTAACAGTTACTTCTTTCATGTCAAAAGAAACGAAATGGACGTAACCGCGCACCTTACCGAAAAGGCAAAACGGGATTACCTCCTCGTGCAGCAAGCTATTCATCAGGGCGACCAGAAAGCTTATGCAGAGCTGCTGAATAATTACCGGGATTCGCTTTATTTCATGTTGCTGAAGATGACTAATGACCCGGTTGACGCTGAAGACCTGACCATTGAAGCCTTCGGAAAAGCATTCAAGAATCTTCACCAGTACACCCTTGACTATGCTTTCAGCACCTGGCTTTTCAGGATCGCTGCAAACAATTGCATCGACTACCTTCGTAAGCGAAACCGGATCAAGTATACTTCACAGATCAACGCTGATGGAGAAGAAACAGAGGGAGATCCTTCCAATTTACCAAGTCCAAACCCGGGTCCGGATGAGATGGTCATCGCCAAACAAAAGATCCAGTTGATGCGGGAAGTGGTTGAAAAGCTCAAACCACACTACCGTAATCTGGTCGAGATGCGGTATTTCAGGGAACTTTCTTATAATGAGATCGCAACGGAACTTAACCTCCCGCTGGGGACCGTCAAAGCCCAGCTGTTTCGGGCCCATGAATTCCTGTACCAGATCCTGAAAGATTCGCAAGAAAAGATCTGATTTATAGTTTGCAATATATTGTTTAGCGAAAGAAAATACACCTGAACCAAACGAAAATTGAGTTTTTTTTCATATTTTTAGCGTTGGTATTTCTATAACTAATGAAAGGAGACCTAAAAATGAGAAAAACTTTATCTGTATTCGTATTGGGTTTTACCACGCTGTTCACTTTTCTAAGCATGACAATGGCTGACCTTGATCCGGCTTATATCAAGGCTTTCGGCTATGGATCTATTTGTGTGTCCGGCAATGGCTACCCTCAGTTTGCAACCTATGATCCCGCCCAGTTTGATTTTCATGACGGGAAATTCTTTATCCAGGCAAAAACGCAGTTCGATCTCAGGGTATTTCTTCCCGAAGGGAAAACTTATGGAGATCTGATGAATGACTTCCTTCGCAGGAAACCTCATGACCAAGGCAACCGCACCGACAAAGTCATCTGGCGGATTTTTGCCTCCCATGACCAGAACGGGAATAAGATCTATGCGCACTTTCCACCCTCCCCTGAAGAGATGCTCAGCGAATTGTCGTATTTTACCTCACCGAAGGAATTATGTTTTTCACCGCTTGATGAGATTGATGTTTCTGGATGGACGACCTCAGGCGTAACCTGGTCGGATGATAAAACACATCTATTGATGTTATGCTCCAATTGGATTAACGCAGCACAACCCGGGTGGCAGCTATACATCGTCCATACAGTCGGCTACATCACCCGTCACGAAGGCAACGACCATTATGTGGTAGATGCCCCGATCTGCAAAGTTCTCGTTGAGATTAAATAGGTATATGGCTGATGGCGAAAGGAAAGATGCTGGATGCTGGATTGACTTCCGACCTCTGACTTCAGTCAAAACACATCCTTTTTTTCTATTTTTACAACAAGTATCGAACATCACTTCATTATTTCTTTTAAATCATGGAATTGAACGAATTTCAAAAAGCCATCACCCGTGGCATTCCGGATGTATTGCCTGCTACCCATCCCTATGAGCCTGATGTCAATCATGCCCCGGTCAGAAAAGACATCCTGACGAAGGGGCAAAAAAAACTTGCACTCCGCAATGCACTTCGCTATTTTGACGCGAAGCACCATTCTGTACTGGCGCCTGAATTCGCCGACGAATTAAAACGATACGGCCGTATCTACATGTACCGTTTTCGTCCGGATTATGCCATGGTTGCCCGTCCCATCGGAGAATATCCGCATTCATCCCTCTCGGCTGCAGCTATCATGCTGATGATCCAGAACAATCTGGACCCTGCTGTGGCCCAGCATCCGCATGAGCTGATAACATATGGCGGCAATGGCGCCGTCTTCCAGAACTGGGCACAATACCTGATTACGATGAAATACCTGGCAGAAATGACCGATGAACAAACGCTGGTCATGTATTCCGGTCATCCGATGGGGTTGTTCCCTTCGCACAAAGATGCACCGCGGGTGGTTGTGACCAATGGTATGGTCATCCCGAATTATTCATCTCCCGATCATTGGGAAATTTTCAATGCACTGGGGGTTTCCCAATATGGGCAGATGACTGCAGGCTCTTACATGTACATCGGTCCCCAGGGAATCGTGCACGGAACCACGATTACGTTGATGAATGCTGCCAGGAGAAAAGGCGACAGCACAATTGCAGGAAAGATCTTTGTTACCTCCGGTCTCGGAGGAATGTCGGGCGCACAGGGGAAAGCTTCGGTGATAGCCGGCGCCATCGGGGTCATTGCCGAGATCAACCCGAGGGCTGTTCAGAAACGTTACGAGCAGGGATGGGTGGATGAAGTATACACCGACCTGGATGCATTACTGGTTCGGATACTCAAGGCCAAAGAACAAAAAGAAGCCATTTCCCTGGCCTATCAGGGGAACATCGTCGACCTCTGGGAGAAGTTGGTTGAGAAGAATATTAAAGTGGATCTCGGTTCTGATCAGACCTCCCTTCACAATCCCTGGTCGGGAGGTTATTACACGGCAGGTCTGACACTTGAAGAATCGAACAGGATGATGGTACAGTATCCGGATCAGTTTAAAAAGGAGGTCAGGACATCACTTGTCAGGCAGGTCAAGGCCATTCAGAAAATGACCGTTAACGGGATGTATTTCTGGGATTACGGCAATGCATTTTTACTGGAGGCCTCCAGGGCAGGCGCGGATGTGATGAATTCAGATGGTACTTTCCGGTATCCTTCCTATGTCCAGGATATCATGGGCCCTCTCTTCTTTGATTATGGGTTCGGTCCTTTCCGCTGGGTCTGTACTTCCGGCAACCCGGTTGATCTTGAAATTACTGATCGTATTGCGGCTGAGGTGATGGAAATCCTTGCGAAGGATGCGCCAGCACAGATCAGAAATCAGCTGAAGGATAATATTCATTGGATCAGGGAAGCAGGAAACAATAAGATGGTTGTCGGGTCGCAGGCACGGATACTGTATGCTGATTGTGAAGGCCGCACGAAGATAGCGGCAGCCTTTAACACGGCCATCCGGACTGGGGAGATCAGCGCTCCCGTCGTTCTCGGCCGCGATCACCACGATGTTTCCGGTACTGATTCGCCCTTCCGGGAAACCTCCAACATCTATGACGGTTCACAATTTACGGCCGATATGTCGGTACAGAATGTCATCGGCGACAGCTTTCGCGGAGCCACCTGGGTTTCTATTCACAACGGAGGTGGAGTTGGTTGGGGCGAAGTGATCAACGGGGGATTCGGGATGTTGCTCGATGGCACTCCCGATGCCGACCGCCATCTGAAGATGATGCTTCATTGGGATGTCAACAACGGGATTGCACGCCGAGCCTGGGCACGCAATGAAGAGGCTGTGTTCACGATTAAAAGAGCCATGCAGTCGGAACCGATGCTTAAAGTTACCCTTCCAAACCTGGTCAGGGATGAGGTAATGAAGATGGTGAAGTGGTGAGAGAAAGAGCTGATGAGCTGACCAGTTCACGAGTCGATAAGAAAATTGGTGAGTGCCTTCGATGTAAAAGATCATTTCATCTGCGAGAATATCTTTGTTTTTCTCATTATATGTGTATAAATTTACTGCATGTAACTTCCCGTGATATGGTTCCGGGGCCTTTCCCGGGTTTTAAGACCAGTCTATATGAAAAAAATAATCTTTTTATTCATTATTCCCCTGCTGATCACCCTGGCTTCTTGCAATCACAAGATCAAATATCCTGTCACGAAAAAAGTGGATACTGTAGACGATTATTTCGGTACAAAGGTCCCCGATCCATACCGTTGGCTGGAAAACGATACTTCCGAAGCAACTGCAGAATGGGTCAAAAAACAAAACCAGGTTACTAATGACTATCTTTCCAAAATCCCTTTCCGTGAGAAAATCCGTGAGAAACTGATGAAGATCTGGAATTATCCCAAATACGGGATACCATTCAGGGAAGGTCCCTGGTATTTCTATAATAAGAACAACGGGCTGCAAAACCAATCGGTCCTTTACGTGCGCAAAGGGTTGAATGGAGATCCCAGGGTTCTTATGGATCCAAACACTTTTTCACCCGATGGGACTATTGCCCTTGCCGGTATTTCCGCCTCCCACGACGGTAAATACCTTGCTTACAGTATCGCCCGCAGCGGATCGGATTGGAATGTGGTCCATGTGATGGAGATAGAAAGCGGCAAGGTTCTTGCCGATACCCTGAACTGGGTGAAATTCTTCGGAGCGGCATGGCAGAAGGACGGCTTCTATTACAGCCGTTTTGAAGAACCCAGGGCAGGCGAGGAACTGACTGTCCAGAACAAAAACCAAAAGGTATTTTACCATACCATAGGAACCCCCCAGAAGAGCGACCGCCTGGTTTATGAAAACAAGAAATTCCCGGATCGGAATTTCAGGGCACAGACCACCGAAGACGAGCGGTTCCTGATCATTTACGAATCGGAGTCCTCCAGCGGCAATGCCCTCTGGTACCAAAGCCTTTCTAAAAATCAAACCGGGTTCAAGCCCCTGGCCCTGGGTTTTGAAAATAGCTATTCCGTGATCGATAATTCAGGCGACAAGCTGATCGTGATGACCAACCTGGAAGCCCCGAAGAAAAAGCTTATCCTGATGGATCCTGAACATCCTGATCCTGCTAACTGGAAAACCATCATTCCCGAACGGGACGACCTTCTGGGAGCCGTGGACCTTGCCGGCGATAAGATCATCTCCTCTTACATGCAGAGAGCCATCAGCAAGGTTTTCGTTTATGACCTTAGTGGGAAATTCCTATACGAGATGGACCTGCCAGGACTGGGCACAATTACGGGCATCATGGGGAAATCTGGCGACAGGATCGCCTTTTACGGGTACACGGGGTTCCGATATCCGACCACGGTCTTCAAATATGATGTCTCAAAGAATAAATCCACCATCTACAATATGCCCGGCATCGACTTCAATCCCAACGACTATGAAACCACCCAGGTATCTTATCTGAGCAAGGACAAGACGACCATTTCCATGTTCCTGATTTATAAGAAAGGGATCAAGTATGACGGCACTAACCCCACTCTGCTGTATGGTTACGGCGGGTTTAATGCATTGATGACACCCAACTTCAGCATCGCCCGTACGATCTTCCTCGCAAACGGGGGAATATATGCTGTTGCGAACCTCCGCGGAGGTGGCGAGTATGGGGAAGCCTGGCATAAGGGAGGTATTAAGGAAAAGAAACAGAACGTGTTTGACGATTTCATCTCTGCTGCCGAATACCTGATCAGTGAGAAATACACTAGCCCGGAGAAACTTGCCATCATGGGAGGCTCCAACGGGGGACTGCTCGTTGGCGCATGCATGACCCAGCGTCCTGAGTTGTTCAGGGTGGCGATCCCACAGGTAGGCGTGATGGATATGCTACGTTACCACAAATTTACTGTTGGCAGGACATGGGCCAGCGACTATGGCACAAGTGATACAAAAGAGGGATTCGGATACCTCTATAAGTATTCGCCCCTCCACAACCTGAAAAAGGGCGTGCATTATCCTGCCACCCTTGCCACTACTGGCGACCACGACGACCGGGTGGTCCCAATGCATACTTTTAAATTCATTTCAACACTCCAGGAAGACCAGGCAGGCAATAATCCCGTGCTCGTGCGCATTGAAACCAAAGCCGGTCACGGAGGCGGAAAACCCACAGCAAAGGTGATCGATGAAGCTACCGATGTTTGGTCATTTGTGATGTATAATCTTGGGATGAGGGTCAAGTAAGGTAATGGGCACCAGGTTCAGAAATAACGACCAGTACCTGGAACCCAGATCCTAGCATCTAGAAAAAAGTTATCAACAACCGTATTACCTTTTCGATTAAGTCCGATTAATGCTTGTAAATGCGAAGCATGATCAATTTTTCGGATGACTCAATTTTAAAAGGCCTGAAAGAAAAACATTCTGACATTATCCGCTACCTTTATCGGGAGTATTTTCCACTGACGAAATCCATTGTCGAAAAAAATTCCGGTAGCTATGAAGATGCTGAAGATGTTTTCCAGGATGGGATTATCGTATTGTACCAGAAAATACACTCGGGGCCGCTGACACTGAATTGCAGCCTGAAAACATTCTTTTTCTCCATCTGCAGGAATATCTGGATGCAGCGTCTTGACCGGAAATGGCGTTTGCTCTATCAGGATGAGCTCGTGAGTGAATCTATAGAGGATTATGATGCCATCCCGATCGAGATAAACGAGGAAAAGTTGGAGAAAACAAGGCTGTACCAGCTTCATTTTCTTTCACTGCCTGCCGACTGTCAGAAAATTCTCAAGATGTTCCTTTCTAAAGTCAGCCTGAAAGAAATTTCAGAATGTATGGGGTTCAAAGACGTTAATTATGCAAAAACCCGGAAGTACTTATGTAAAATACTTATGCCATGTAAACAAACAAGGTACAAACATAATGCAAAGTATATGCAAAAAGGACATTACAGAGGTTCATCATGGTACAAAAATTTATTAACAATTGTTTAATATGGGTATATAATGACTATATTTGTACCATTATTGTACCATAAGACAGTAAGTCATGGCAAAGATCAATGTTACCTTACGGCAAAGAAAATCCACTGCAGGCGATCGGACAATATTGTACCTGGACTTTTACCCACCTATTACAGTTGAGGGAAGGCAGACACGCCGGGAGTACCTGGGGTTGTTCGTTTACGATCATCCCCGGAATCCATTTGACCGGGAACATAATACCAGGGCCAATGAAGAGGCAAAAATGAAGTGTATAAGACGACAAAACGAATTGAATAAGCCTGAAATTTACAGCGAGTTTGAAATAGAACATCTAAGAAAAAAGGAAATCGGAGAAGGTTCTTTTACTGACTTCTTAAAAAAGGTTATAAGTAAAAAGACATCATCGTTTAATAGTTGGAAATCAATGGAGAATCACTTGATTAAATTTGCCGGTAAGGATTTAACATTTGCCGATATTACCGAAAAATTCTGCAAAGATTTTAAAGATTATTTGCTTACTGCAAAGAATTTAAAGAGCAAAATCCGGAATCTTCCAGTGGGAAAAAATACAGCATCATTGTATTTTACAAAGTTTAAAAATGTGTTGAGGGCAGCTTACGACGCCGGGAATATCCCTATATACCTAAATCGTAAGATAGGCTCTATTGGATTGGATGAAACACGCCGGAACTACCTTACAATGGATGAATTGAATAAGCTCGTTAAGACACCTTGCACACATGAAATGGTGAAACGTGCTGCCATATTTTCAGCATTGACCGGATTAAGGTTTTCAGATATTGAGAAACTTTCATGGAATGAAGTTAAGGTCGTCAATGGTGACTATTCTCTGGAGTTTACGCAACGCAAAACTAAAGGGATTGAGACATTACCAATATCGGCGCAGGCTGTTTCAATGCTGGGTACCAGGGATCAGGTAAGGCCATTTGAGGGATTGGTATATAACTCTTATAAAAACGAATTTCTAAAGAAGTGGGTTGCCTCCGCTGGGATCAAAAAGAAGATCACATTTCATTGTTTCCGTCACACTTTTGCAACGCTACAATTAAATGCCGGTACTGATATTTACACCGTATCAAAGTTATTAGGGCACCGGGATTTGAAAACTACACAGGTATATGCTAAAGTAATTAATAAGACAAAGCGTGAAGCCGTGGACCGTATTACACTGAACTTTTAAAAACCCTATACCATGAAAACAACCGATAATGAAAAAAAATCCTATTTCGAAAAGAAATCAAAAGATGAACTTATTGAAATATGCTTATCTGATTCGGATGATTGTCCGTATGCCGCTTTTTTGGTTCTGGAAACCATTGACCAAAGAGATATTAACCAACAGTTAGGGGCCATAATAGAGGGGTGGAAAGGAACTAATGAAACTGCAAAAACATTACATCGAATGTTGCGGGAAGTAATAAACGATTTGGAGGGAGGATATTTAAGAAATGAAAGACTTGAAACCCTCCTCCATGAGATTAAAGTTACCCGAAAGGAGCTTAACTCTTTCGCTAAGGAAATCCGTGCCAAAATAGAGATAGAACGGCCAGAGGATGCCCTTATTGAAGTTTTAAACCAAAATTTGAGATATACAAAGGTTAAAAGAAATTGACCTACTGAATATTTAATACCATAATACATAAAAGACAAATGATTACAGATAAAATAAAAGCCCTGTTTCAATTCATTGAGTATTTACACTCTAATATTGAAAACTTCAAACAGTATGATGAGGTAATAAATGAACTGCATTTACTGAATAAGGAACGCAATGAATTAAACCCTCAAAAGAATTTTACCGACAAACTGAAATATGATAAGGTACGGGCAGAAATAAATGACAAATTTAAAGTAATTCAGGAAAACATAATACAGGTAATTCAAGCGAAAGCAAATGAATTAAATATTTGCGACCTGAATAAAACAGAAACTCTTTGGAATTGGAACAGTTCTGAAATATTCAGTCTTGAAGAAAATTTCAGTACAGACGATATACCGGAAATATTGCAGCATAAAAGCAAATACCTTGAATTTAGGACAAAGACAAATTGTGACTATTTCCTAACTTTCTTTTTTCAGGATTTGGACAGAACACTAAGAGAACTGTTCGACTTCTTTAAAGAAACCACAGAAAACGAATTTGAAACTTTTGAAACAAAAACCATTCAAGTAAATAGTATTCGTGAAGTAGTTGAGCAATTCGAAAAAGGACACAAAAAATTTACTTTACCGATTGACATCTTAAACCCCTCAAAAGTTCAGCAAAAAAATATTGAACCATCGACACCTCAACAATCAGAAAGGAAAGGCGACCAGCCGGAACCGGATCTACAGGAACCAACGGCACCAGTGAAGGCACTCTTCATTTATTACCTATCGCAAAGTAAAGTAATACACTTCCCTCAAAAAGGAGTTTTTGAAGTGCTTATGAGTACTTACCATTTCGAAGGATCAGTGATGCATGTTTACAATCTTTTCAGGAAACTGGATAGAGGTAAGTCTGAAATTATGAATATGAAAAATCTGAAATCCGTCATTGAATTACTCAATCCCTACCCGACTGCATTAAGAAAAGCAGAAAATGACCTGTATCAAATCGAACGTGAATCCCGGGAAGCCCCTGCCGACTTTTCATAAATTACTATTGATAATCAGGTAATTAAAATTGGTAAGCCCTTACCAGTCCCTTAATCATAAAATTGATATATTAATATTGCTGCATCAAAAAATGATGCACATGGAAAATATTAATACTGAAACGGTTCTTTTTAGTTTGCCTTTAGCACGATTGGAACCTATTTTTAAAGGTTGGGTAAGGGACGTAATTACAGCAACCCGACCCGATCCTCCCCCCGCCGCCGATCCTGAGCGATGGATGAACCTTCAGGAACTTTGTGAGTATTTACCTGAAAAACCGAAAGTACAAACGGTTTATTCATGGGTAAGTAATTCATTGATCCCGGTCAATAAAAAAGGGAAAAGGCTTTATTTTCTGAAATCTGAAATTGATACCTGGTTAAAGTCAGGTCGCCGGAAAACCTTTGCAGAACTCCAGGCCGAAACTTCCAAACGTGGCAGCCGATGACAGCCCACAGCGAACAATCACAGCAGGGCGGTACTAAGACACTCACCAGCGGAAAAACCGCCCTAAAGGTGCTGAATTCCATTGCATTTGATGCACTAAAGATAAAACACCCAGGTATCAATCCGGACTGGGTACCGCGGCCAGCATATAAGGACCGAAAGGCAAACCAGCTAACACAGTCAATAATCGCCTGGATCCGGCTGAATGGAGGACAGGCTGAAAGAGTTTCTACCACCGGCCGGCCTATTGACAATACCAAAGTCGTCACTGATTGCCTGGGTCATCGTCGGTTAATTGGATCGGTAACATGGATCCCAGGCACTTCCACCCGCGGGAGTGCGGACGTCGCGGCAACAATCCGGGGGAAATCGGTTAAAATTGAGGTAAAAGTTGGCCGGGATCGTCAAAGTCCGGACCAAATCCAATATCAAAAATCAATTGAAAACGCGGGCGGTTTGTACTTTATCGCGACCAGCTTTGAGCAATTCTACCAATGGTATCAATCAACTTTTAATAAATAAAAAACGGGGCAGCGTTACAAGCGCGAATCCCCGTTAAAAATTACAACCGATGAACAAAGATAGCATATTTTTTCAGGTTTACAGACAGCCGATCACACTTATCACGCCGCAAAAAGTAATTTCCCTGAATGACTTTTTAGAGTACACCAAAAACCCACCCCGGGACACAAAAGATATTTTTTATCGGATTACTGCAGCTGAGGTATCAGGCAACCAGGCACTAAAGGCAAAGTTAAAACAGACCTATTTACATTATTTTACACCCTGTGTGATGGTTGACCCGATCCGCAATTATAAAAGTATCGTAAAATTTACCGGTTTGATGGTCCTGGACTTCGATCACATTGATAATGCTGCAGAATTCAAACCCTTTCTATTCAGTGAATATAAATACATTATTGCCGCCTGGTTGTCGCCGTCCAAACACGGAGTAAAGGCACTGGTAAAAATTCCGATCGTTACCACAATTCAGGAATTTAAAGAGTTTTATTATGGCATTGCTGCAGAGATGGAAACCTTTAACGGGTTTGATCCATCCGGACAGAATGCAGTATTGCCGTTGTTTCAATCGTACGATCCTGATCTACTTTCCCGGGATGACTTCGACACCTGGATTACCAAAGGGATAAAGCGTAATGACTTCACTGCATCACCGATCACTCCCACGCCCACAATTGACCCAACGGACCAAGATAAGCAGACGATTATCAAAATCATTAACACCGGATTTGATAATATAATTGATTATGGCCACCCGGTTTTGAGATCCCTTTGTATTTGCATCGGCGGATATATTGCAGCCGGTTACATTACGGAATATGAAGCCATGCAGTTGATAAGTAGTAAAATAGAAACCCATCAATATTTAAAAAAGGGCATTTCCGGATATAAAAAAACTGCAGAGTGGGCCTTACAGGTAGGACAAACCAAACCGATCATTTTAAACAATAGGCAGAATGGATAAGACGGCATTTGTAAATAAAACTAACGGCATGGAACCCAATCCATCGACATATATTCAGAAATTTGATCCATCTGCAGCGCTGGTAAAATACAAGGTTGATCCCAGCAAGCAGATAGAAAAACCGCGGGTTATTTTGTCGTGTTATCAATCCTCACCATTAGCAACAATCGGTAACTGTTCTTTGATAATTGGGAAAGCCAAAACAAAAAAAACTTTCTTAATCACATCCATTGCAGCTGCAGCAATTTGCGGGAAATGTTCAATCAGTTGTATTACCGGGGATTTTCCAGTTGAGGTTATCTTGATCGACACGGAACAAGCGCCGTACCATTTACAGCGAACGGTTGACCGGATCATAAGACAATCCGGGGAGACAATCCCGGAAAACTTCATTGCATACGGATTAAGGCCACTTACGGCCATCCAGCGGGTGCAGGTTATTGAAAACATTGTTAATTCATTGGAACGCCCAGCGCTGATCATTATTGACGGCTTGAGGGATTTGCTTACCAGGGGAATTAATGACGAGGCAGAGGCAACGGAAATAATGTCAAAGATCCTTCGCTGGACTTATGAGAAAAGTTGTCACATCATGCTGGTATTGCACCAAAACAAGGGAGATTTTAACGCTCGCGGCCATATCGGGGCGGAGGCCACAAATAAGAGTGAAACGGTGTTATCAGTTGCAAGGGATGACAGAGACAGGAATATTTCCATAGTTTCTGCAGAGTATTGCCGGGATATTGATTTTCCACCCTTCTTTTTTAATATCAGCGAGGATGGATTACCATATGAGACCGAACGCGGTGAAAACTTACAGAATCGCAAAGCTGCACAAATGGCCGAAAACTTTGCCTTTGTTTTTAAAGGGATGCATTCTCTTGCATACACTGAACTGGTCCAGCAATACCAGGAGATTGCGGGAATATCAGAACCAACGGCAAAACGCCACATCTCCAATGCTCTGAAAATAAAAGTACTTCGTAAAGAGGGCACCGGGTTGTATTGGTATAATCTTATAAAAAATGATAATGAAAACGAACCTTTTTAATATTAGTATCGGTATCACTTGCGTGGTATCGGTATCGCCTATTTATATATAGGCGAATGATACCTGATACCTACCTGGAAATGATACCGAATGATACCAAAATTGATACTAAAAATGATACCCACACCAACTGAAATATGAATAAAAAGGGTTTACAAAAATTTACAGAATTTGACAAGGTAAAAACCCTGGAGGATTTTAAGAAACTACAGGAAACGGCCCCGGAAAAATTAAAAGAGGTACAGAGCTGGCTACAGGAAAAACTAACGGAATTAATAAACAGGGAACCTCCTCCAACACATTGCGAGATAGATATGTATTATATCAGGCTGTTTGAATGTTTAGAGGCCCGGGGGGAATCTGAGTATTTAATAGGCCTTTATAAGCGGGACCGCTGGTATCTTAATGAGGGATTAATTAAACAGTACATTCATAATACTTTGGTTACTAAACGCTATTTACCTACAAATACAGAAATATCTAATAAAACAGGGCTGAGCAGGGTAACGGTAAATAAACATATTAAAGGAAACAGCCTGAGTGAATACAAGGCAGAGGATAGGGACAAATACAGAATATTAAACGGGACCGCACTAAACCAGCTCTATTATTTAGCCTTTCAGAATGGAGACGTAAAGGCCCTGAAAATGTTTATAGACCTGACAAAAGAGACAGCGGAGGGGTGCGGATCTGTAAACACTAACTACATACAGATAAATAATACCAGGATAGATAACGTTCTAATAGGAAAACTCCCTACGGAGACCAGGCAAAAGATAGAAACCCTAATACTGGAAAGCCTCCCCGGATAAAGTAAAAATCAACTTGAGCCACAATAAATGAAAACAAATACGCGCGCGCGCGCGGGAGGATTGTAAATTTGATTTTTTACCCGGAATGAAAACTTGAGAAAACCTGAGATTTCAAAAAGTTTTTCTAACGCTATAAAAAGGGATTCAATGTCAGCTCCAAAGGAAAACCAAAACGCCGTTAAATATGATCGGAAAAAGGTTATCCGGTTAATGAGAAAGGCGATCCGTGCCGTTCGAAAAGATTGTGAGATATTTAATTTTCCTATGTTGCACAAGGCCTTAAAATTGCCCTGCAACCGGACATTAGGCTATATTGTAAAAAAGTATCAATCAGATCCCGGGATAATGGGACTTTGGCAGAAAGTTGCTGAAGGACTAAATGAAAATTTAAGGTTACATTGTGAAAAGAAGGGTTATCCCTGGGATGTTAATAATTGTTTTTACATGATTAACTACACATCACTACGCGCGCGCGAGGACATTAAAAACCGATTAGATTTGAGCAGTAATGAAAACCTTTGAAAATGTAGGTTGTCACCAGAATGTCAATAATTGATTTTACGTGATATTTCTGTAGTCTCTTACGCGCGCATATATGGTTTTATTAAAAGAGCGAAGAAATACGCGCGCGTGCGCGCGAGGAGGATAAACCTGGTACCCAGGTCCCCGCAAGGGTACGCCCGGGAGGGGCGTTTAATTCCCTGGGGCGATTTCCTTTTACATCGATCAGTTAAAAAAACTCGTTTGCGGGCAAAATTGGGAAAATTCTATTTATAGGTTTTTGGATCCCCACAATGCGGGCATTTTTCAGGATGACCGTAAAAAACTTTATCGCAGTTCTTACAAATGTTTTTTACATCAAACCCATTAACCTCCGACCAGTTTGATAAAATCCTTTGGATTGACTGAAGATTTTTCCGGATATTGCCGATATTGACAGAAATAACAAAGAACACAATCAATGTTATTATCCCTAATAATCCTGCTAATATTGACAGGATTTCAATTTGGCTGATTAAATTTGTTTCCATAATGAAGTATTTTAAGATCAACTGTAAATATATTCATTTTCTTTATATATTTGGGGAAAACGAATTCATATCAAAGGGAAAAAGATGAAAAAGTTTATTTTTTTATTCACTTGTTGTCTTATAGCAACGATAGGATTAACTCAGGAAAACGTTTTAACTATTCTTCCACTTAAAGACGGGAAGGTTAATTATTCGGGAGTTGTCAATGTCGATAGTGTAAACAAGACGGAATTATACAACCGGGCAAAACATTGGTTAGTTGAAACATATAAGAGTGCGAAAGATGTTATTCAGATCGATGACAAAGAGAACGGTGAGGTTATTGGTAAGGTTTTTTTTGAAATCTATTGGACTAATACCTTTTATTCAGGGCTAAATATAAATATTTGGCATACTCTTAAAATTCAGGTTAAAGATGGTCGGTTCAGATACGAGATAACTGATTTTTCTGTAAAATACTCATATATATATCATGGTTTAAACTATGTAGATGCGCCATTGGAAACCTGGAATTCAGCAAGACCCGAAAACCTTAAAAAGGTATTACTACACGTTGACGAAAAAATGCAAGAAATGGTATTGTCCCTCAAAAATTATATGAAAAAACCGATGAACAATAATTGGTAAATATTTTTTAATTCATATCAAATAGAAATTCCATGAAAAAACTTTTCTTTTTAGCAGTATTATTAGTTATTCTGATTTCTTGTAAAAAATCGGATTGTGATGGAAACGGAACCATACTTTGTATAAATTCATCCCTCTATACTGAAATGAACGTGTTGATAGACGGAAAACAAATGACATATTTAACACCGCAACAGTCCAGGTCTATTTCTGTTTCAAAAGGTTCCCATAAATACAGTTTTGTTAGCGATATTGGGTGGCCTCAAACGGTTTTTTGTTCAGCAACAGTTGAGGTAACGGCATGCAAGGAAATAACCCTAACATGCAATTATTAAATACTTATATTCTACCGATTGAAACCAGGTAAAACGATTTTTACCGTCCCCCCTACCGTCCCCCCTGAGAAAAAACAAAACATAGCCTTCTATTGAATGTTTATATTTGTTAAGAACCAAAAACAACAGCCATGAAAAAGATGTATCTCTTAATGTTCTTACTCATTCCAGCATTGGGAATATCTCAAACAACAAGCATAAGTGGGGTTGTAACCTATTTTTTTAACGATTATCAGGGCAATAAGCCGGACATTGGAGCAAAGGTTTATATCATCAATGCTTTAACAAATCCAGCATTGAATTTTGGTGTAGTAGATTCTTTCATTACTGCAAGAAAATGTAGGGGGCTCTACATAGGGTTTTTAGAGATATTTTCAAAGTGGGATGAATTACAAAAGCAATATGAGGGAGATAAAAATTATCAGGATAACTATGAATTAGCTAAAGCCTCCGCCGATAAATCTAAAGAATACATAGATCAATATTATGCCGAAATGGTAAAATATGGAGTTGAAACTGATGAAAAATTTGCCGCATTAGATAAACGTACTTTTTCATCATTATTGAAGATCAATGATGATAATTCAATATTAAGAACTGTTGACGGTGTCGGCAATTATTCAGTTAATGTTAAGCCGGGAACTTATTATGTATATATTGTTTCAAAAAACAGATCCAATAGTAATTGGAGTGAAACATTTGGGAAAATATATTATCAGAGGGTAATTATTAAGGAAAACCAAACCAAAGATGTAAGCTACAACTTCGATCAATATTAACGCTCATTAAATTGCCACCTGGTAAGGTTCAATCCATCCCCACAAAGATAATCCAGTTCTTTCCGCATTTCACCGTCTTAAATTCTGCTGGAATCTGATTATTTTCTCTTCTTTAACATTTATTAATATTTGGTGCTATTTGGTATTGGTATAGAAATTGTGTTAACTTTGTTCTGTTATTTTATAAAACCTAAAACTTTGGAAAAGATTAATCCAATATTTTTATGTATAGAACCTACGGGGAAAAAACAGATTTCGGTATCGATTGGTTATAGTGTTTATTATAACCAAGAGGATGAAAAAAACATGATGTCGTGCTATATTCCTGGGTTTAATATAAGTTTTTCTGCAAAAAATGCTGAGGCAATGGATAAAAAAGCAAAAGCATTGGTTCATTCGTTTGTTGATTATTTCTTTATTCATGCAGAAGAAGGCAAACAGCCCCGGGGGGGCCTAAAAGGCATTACATTAGAGCTCCATAAACTTGGTTTTAAGGCAGCCAATGATATGATTACTGTAAAAAAGCTTATAAATAATGAGGTAGTAAAGGCCAAATTTAAATCCATAGAAGGCGCACCGTCATATTATGATACAGAATCAATGAAAACCAACGAACTACAGATGAGTGTTGCTGTATAATTGAGATCTATGGAGTATGATATATATCTTTTCTGTGAAATAATTGAAAGTATACAAGGGGTGTCATTTCTGCGTCAGGTAGTAACTGATGGAGTAACGGAAAGGTATTATCAGGGTATACGTGGGAATTTGGCGATAATTGACATGGATGATGACGTTATTACTCACGTAACTGGTTGCATGCATTTAATTAATTTAGGTTTAAGCCATTTAATTCCGTCTATCTTCCCGGACAGTGCAGAAACTTTCGGTCTCAAAAAAGGCGGAGAACAACCCCCAAACTAATTGTTGTTTTTATTTTTTCCCTATCTTTTCTTAGCCGCCTCCATGTCTTTTCCTCAATTATGAAAAGATGACAGGATGGGTTTGTTTAGCATGTAGTCACCGTTCCATTCGCTAACATTAAAAGTTTTGCAACTCCTGGTATGGAAATGTAACTGGCCGAATTTGGCTTGTTTATTTATTGCCGATTGAAAGCAAATAATGGCTCCCCATGTATCAAATTGTACCATTATTGTACCATATTTTAGATATAATTTTGTAATTAACTGTTATACAGATCATTATTTGATAATGTAAGTATTTATGTAAAAATATGCTCCGCAAGAAAATTTTAAAGGATCCACGGTACAAAATATTTTTACATTATGAGTGACAGGGAAAAACTTCCGGAACTTATCGACCGCTTTAATAACGGGAAATTAACAGAAGAAGAGCTGACGGCTTTTCTTGAAATGCTTAAAACCAATCCAAGGCTAAGGGAAGAGGTCAGGCTCGATAGTGAACTGAATGAGATCCTGGCGAATGTCGAACTTCTTGAATTACGGCAAAAGATCCTCTCCATACAAAAGAACCGGCAAAAAACAAAAGGGACGGATCTCCATTTTTTCCTGCTGGCAGCCTCCCTGCTTTTGCTCATTGGAATAGAAGTGTTTCTTATTATGAATAATATACACCGCAATCATCTCAATAACACCACCCTGATTCCCAAATACCAGCCATACTCAAAACAGCTGCCTTTAAATAACAAAGTTGAACAGGCACCAATCACAACGGAAACTGCAAACAAGAAAAAAAAGATCAGGGACTGGAAAACAGAAAAGAACCTTGTTGCCAGTTTCAGAAAAAACCCTTCTTTTGAAAACATAATCGGGTCAACGAGACATTCGGGATATTTCAGAATGGATGCTCCTTTAATTGGCTATCGCTTCAGCAAAAAGGCAAAAATAATGTTCGAATGGACACAGGATGGACATGCTGAAATCGAATTGAAGATCATGGATAACACCGGGAAAAGCATTCATGAATCCAGGTTACTTGACGACAACAAATATTCTCTTCCTCCGGGAACACTTAATAGGGGGCTATACTACTTCAAGGTATTGCAGTATGATGAGATCATTTTCTTCGGGAAGTTTATAGTTGAATAGCGGAACAAGTTCATGGTTAACAATCAGTGTGTGTTTTTCTCTTTGCGCCTAATCTTATCCCTCCTATTTCTGACAATCCTTGCAAGCAACACTTATAGCCAGGAACCAAGGGAAATTATTTCCTTTAACCTTTTAAACAAAGCGAATCATTGCTTTGAAATGTTACAATATGACAGCGCTGTTTTGTTATATAAGGAATTCCTTTCCGGGAGCAGGCTTTCTCTGAACCATAAAGATCCGGATAACGGAAACTCACGGAACAAGAAACTGGAAGCCCAGATCTCCATGCAGATTGCAAATATTTATACCCTGAAGGGAGAATACCCATCTGCAGAATCCTGGTACAAGGTAGCCCTTAACCTTGCTGAAAGCTGGAGTAACCTGAAAGCAGAAATTTATCAGAATCTTGGCAGCTTATTCTTTCTTAAAGAGCATTATGAATATGCGATCCTTTATTACCAGAAGTCGTGGATCATCTATTCGAAAGAGCCCATAAGAAACTCAGGCAGGATAGTCGATCTGCTTACCAGCCTTGGCACTGCATATTCAGGGAACATTGAATATCGGAAAAGCTTATCCTGTTTCCATAAGGCCGATTCTGTCCTGAGAATTTCAAAGAATAATGATCCATTGCGGTATGCAGGGTTGAATATTAATATCGGCGAGATCCTGGTCAAACTTGATGCCCCTGAAAAAGCTTTGTATCGCTTCAGGTCGGCCCGTGAACTTGCATCCGGAAGCAGCATTTCATCAACCAATATCAGGATCACATCCACCGAAGGCATGGCGGAGTGTTATACCCGGCTCGGGCAGATAGATTCAGCCATGGAATGCCTGGCAAATTGCCTGGAGCTGATAAGGTCGACCGGTACTAACATGAAGTATGATAGCTCCAGAATTTATTTTTTCATGGGAGATGTTCAGGCACGCCAGGGGAAATGGGAAAAATCCATGAATTATTATTACCGGGCCTTGACGACTCTTCTTTCGGATTCAGCAGATTTCAGTGTCGAGGAAGCAAATTTATGCAGGCATGAGACTGACCTTCTGGATCTTTATAAAATTTACGGGCACCTGGGCAAAAGTCAGCTGATGTCAGCAATTCAAACAGATCTCGATACAGTCTCCTTATCCCGTTCTTTTTCTGATTTTTTTAAAGCGTTAAAGATCTGCAATCATATCAGCAAGGATTTCGGGCAGGGAACTTCCCGGATGACATTTCATGAATCAATAAAATCGATCCTGGCCGGGGCCATAGAATCCGGCTTCCTGCTTAAAGAAAAAAAGAATACAATGAACTTTGATGATCTTTTTTCCATGGCTGATGCAAACAAAAACAGGGTTTTGCTGGAAGATATGGAGGAAAACCGTTCCATGTCACTTTCCGGGGTTCCTGATTCCATTTTAAAAAAAATAAGAGAGATGAAAGATGAGATCGTTTTTTATTCCAGGAAATATATTAAAGAAGATTCTTCACCCGGCACCTCTCTTTATACAGGATTGGATGAACTGCAAAACAAGGTGATAGACCTTAAGCTGAAACTGGATCAACTAAGAAAAAAGATCGATCAGTATTCCCCGGATTATCTTGTGCAAACACAGCAACAGCGTAAGGTTTACCCATCCTGCATCATAAAAAGTTTAAGGAATGATGAAGCAATGATTGAATATTTCTGTTCTGATTCAGTCATCTACCTATTTCTTATCCGGTCTGAAGGATTATCGGTGAAGAGAGCCGTTCTTCCGCCTACCTTTAATTACTCCCTAAGGGAGTGTCTGCATCAAATGAAATGTGCGGGAATCCGGAACTTTTCACCGCTGAGCCATTCCTTATACAATTACCTCATCGCTCCGGTGGAGCCTCTGTTAAAAAATATCCGCCGGCTCATCATCATTCCCGATGAGGAGCTTTCTCTTTTCCCTTTCGAAGCCCTCATCCGTGAAGATCCCAACGAGGCTTCAGGCAAGAATGCAACTTCCTGGCATTACCTGCTCAGAGATTTCGAGATCATTTATCATTTTTCGGCTGAAGCATGGTTAAAGGATACAGCAAATGCCGGACTATTTACAAAATCGTATCGTTTTGCCGGCTTTGCGCCTGGTTTCAGAAACAAAGCCGATAAACCAGTATCACTAAATCCACTCCCTTTTACGTTAAAGGAAGTCACAGATATTGCAGGTCTATTTGGGCAAGTTTCCAGGCATCATCCCATCTTTCTTGACACTTCTGCAACGGAAAAAAACTTCCGGTTATATGCTCCCGGAAACACTCATATCCATATCGCAACGCATAGCCTCATCTCCGAAAGAGACCCGATGAACTCAGCCCTGATTTTTTCAAAAAGCAATTATCCCGTTAGCCCCCAGGATAAGAATGACGGCCTTCTACACCTCGATGAAATCAGCAACCTGCGGCTGGATGCTACACTGGTGGTATTAAGCGCCTGTGCGACCGGGAAAGGAAAGGTCACGCGGACTGAAGGAGTGCTCGCCCTGACCCGTGGTTTTTATCTGGCAGGCGCCTCAAATGTGGTTTATTCACTCTGGAGCATGCCGGATCATCTCACGGGCGAATTCATGCTGAATTTCTACCGGAGTTATTTTTACCTGGGAAGCTATTGTGCTGCCTTGCGCGAAGTAAAGCTGAAGATGATCTCCAGACCCGAAACCTCGCTGCCTTACATGTGGGCAGGGATTGTGCTCCTCGGAAGAAGGTAATTGATTATTTCGTAACGCGTGACGCGTTCCAAATTCTTCGCTACTTCACAATTATTTCCTATTTTTGACCCGCCAATCCACGAAAGTTGCCTTTATGACCTATCTTTTGAAACTGGTAAAAAACCGCCCTTATGAGTTATTGACGGCTGCAGTAATCATCGTTTTCTTTTTGTTCAAACTCCACGATGTTCGCATTCCTTTCCACTGGGATGAAATGGGCGTATATGTGCCGGCTGCATTCCAGATGAAAGATACAGGACATATCAGCCTCTTGCCTGGAGCTATCGACCCTCTCTTTTCTCGCGGCCATCCCCTGCTGTTTACATTCTGCAACGCCCTGGTCTTCAAAATCTTCGGCGATACCGTCACTGTTGGCCATCTTTATGCGCTCTTTCTTGCCATCATCACCCTGGTGATGTTCTTTTTTGTTTCAAAAAGTCTCTTCAACAAGAAAATTGCCTTTTTTGCAACAGCCATACTTTCATCCCAACCTATCTTCTTCTCCTTATCGGTACAGCTCCTCCCGGAGATGATGCTCACTTTCTTTACGCTTGGATGTTTTTATGGGATCCTGAAAAATAAATGGACACAATTTGCCATTTTCGGCTCCCTGGCCATGATGACCAAAGAATCGGCCATTGTCATCCCCGCCACTGCATTGATCGTATTATTCATTGCATCTATCCACAAAAAAGATTTCTTTACACTGAAAAGGTGGCGGCAGTTTCTATTGGGAGCCACTCCCCTATTCGTGTTCGGACTCTTCCTCATAATCCAGAAAATTCAGAGAGGCTGGTTCCTCTTTCCCGAACACCTGGGATATATCCATTGGGAGATGGAAAGACTTTCAAAAGGAGCGGCACGCATTTTCCAGGATATGTTCATCTGGCAGGGAAGATGGATGGTCGGGGTCGCATTTCTTGCCGGGATCGTACTGAGCCTTTTTTCTAAGAGATTAAAGACGAGTCCAGCGGGGAAGTTCATCTTCACCTTTACCCTGTTCATCCTGCTGGCATTCATCTTTGCTGATATCAACTATTACCTCACACGCTACATCCTTTATGTCATCCCCTTTATTGTGCTGGGCGGAACCTATACAGCCTTCCTGATCTTTGAAAGAATATTCTCCAACCTCAGAATAATGCAATGGGTTATGATCATCTACTTCAGTGCTTATGGAGTTTTCCTTGGACATACCAATATGTACACATATGATAACACCTGCGATATGTCGTACAAGATAATTGTGAATATCAGCCTGAAGGCTATCCACTGGGCCGAACATAACTGGAGTAACGATACAATTGAGGCAAATTTCCCGATCTTCCAGGGCATTCAGGATCCCAGGAATGGTTACCTGACAGGAAAGCCATTTCATTTTTCGGTCAATATTGAAAAACCCACAAAATACGGCCTTTTCTATTATGTGTGGGAAGAAAAAAATATCCCGATCGGAAAAAGCCGCAAATTTCACATTATCAAGACCTTTGATGAAGACTGGGCTCATGTTGCTGCAGTGGAATATGAGAGAAATGATTCCATTCATACCGGCGGGAAATAGAACTACGATCATCATCTATTGTACCCTATATGCCTATGCGATAGATTCTTAAAATTTTCTGCATCAATTTTCTATCCCTGATTATAATAAAAAGATTTCTTTTGTGTTTGAAAGTAATAAACAGTAAATTCTATAAGGTTTGAGACGAAAAATAATCATTACCGGAATCTGTATGGTCATTGGTTTACTGACTATGAACCATCTTTATTCGCAAAATTCTTCACCGGTCGACCCGATGAGTGAAGGAAGCTGGGTAATCAGTGCAGGTGTCGGGCCAGGAACACATTTGTTCGGAAACGGTTACGGGTTCGGACCGGGATTCAAGTTCTTTTTTGAAAATGGTACATGGCAATTGGGGCCTGGAGTATTAACAATGGGAGGAGAAGTCGGATTTTCATTTTTTTCAGATTATTTTTCACCAGGTTACAGGGAAACCTGGCTGAACTTCATGTTCGGGGCCCGGAGCGCTTATCATTATGGATGGAAAGTTCCCGGACTCGATACTTATGGCGGAATCCCTCTAGGTATTGGCTTTTCAGCTTATACCTTTAGGAATTTTCCCGGTAGGCACGGTCACCAGCCTGTTTTTCCCTATGTCGGAGCTTTCGTAGGAACTTCTTACTTCTTCAATAATTCCATCGGCCTTAACGGTGAATTAGGATTCAACGTCACCTATGCCAACATAGGCGTGATCTATAGGTTGCGCTAACCGGTTGTTTACTGTGTAATTTAACCTTCCGGAAGGCATATTAAGGGGTCAAAATAAGAAATTCAAAGAAATTTTAGTATTGTGTCGTTATTTAGTCTACCTTTGTCAATATTATTTTTAATTTATTATTATGAAAGAAGGAAAAGTGAAATTTTTTAATGAATCCAAAGGTTTCGGATTTATTAAAGACAATGAATCAGAAAAAGAATACTTTGTACATGTATCAGGTCTCATTGACGAGATCAGGGAAAATGATGAAGTGACTTTTGAGCTGAAAGAAGGCAAAAAAGGTTTGAATGCGGTAAATGTTAAACTCCTGTAGTTAACAAATATTCAGCTTACTTTTAACCTTGAGCCCTGCAACCGCGGGGCTTTTTTTATGACATTTTTCCTGACCAGGTAATGCAACCCTTAAAAGAATTCAGATCCGGAAGGTTTTGATCAAACAAGCCATACACGGCCGATCCGCTTCCGCTCATGGATGCATAAACGGCGCCCGCAGCATATATTTTTTCCTTAATCTGCAGAATCTCAGGATGCTGTTGAAATACTGAACCTTCAAAGTCATTTACCAGGCGACCCCTCCATTCATTTGGCGATGCTTTAAGGATAACCCGGATACTTTCAACCGGTTTATTCATTGAAACCTTTTCATAAGCTTGTGCAGTACTCACATGAATAGGAGGAATAATTATAGCAATAGAATAACCGTCCAGGTTCAGATCAACGGGTTCAAACTGATCGCCTCTTCCGGTCGCAAAAACGGGTTTATTTTCAATAAAAAATGCACAGTCGCTACCCAGTTTGCTGGCATACTGCGTCATTTGTGAAGGTGATAGTGCAAGGGAGAAAAGCTCATCCAACAATTTTATTGCAAATGCTGCATCGGACGATCCGCCTCCCAGTCCTGCACCCATCGGGATCACTTTATACAGGTGCATCCTGATTTTTGGGATTTGAAATTCATTCTTAAGAAGTGTATATGCACGGATACACAAGTTCTCTTCCACCTTCCCCGGAATGGCCAGACCTGAATGGTTAAACTCATCCGATTGCTCACCGGAAGGTATGATCTCGAGGACATCGCGAAAAGCCACCGGGAAGAGTACAGTCTCAATATCGTGAAATCGGCCGCGGATCCCGGTCACGTTCAGTCCCAGGTTAATTTTGGCATTGGGAAAGGCAAGCATACACTGTCGTGTTAGGTTCGGCTAATGTTTAAAATCATTTTATTCATCCGGCATTTTTAATGGTCTCGAAAAAGCAGGGTTTATAATGAATGTACTGTCAGTGAAAGTCAGTAAGAAGGCTTTCAGGTCAGCTTTCTGAGATGGGGTGAGCCTGACTCCTCCCGTGGCAATATGATGCATGAGCGGACTGATCGAAGGAGACCATACCAGTTCCGAGCTATAGAAATCAATGACTTCATCGATGGTCTTGAACCTTCCATCATGCATGTAAGGAGCCGTAAATATAAGGTTCCGCAGTGTGGGCGCCTTGTAAGCACCAATATCGGAAGCGCTTCCGGTAATGGAAAAATGGTCGTAAGGATCCGTAAAAACAGAATCTTTTCCATTATTGTAGAAGAGGTTGGTCGTGAACAACGGGTTTCCGTCGCCTCCATGGCAATGAAAACAATCGCCTCCCTGTTCGGTCATGAATAACACATACCCATTCAATTCGGTACCTGAAAGCTGCACCCTTCCCTGCATGTAACGATCGAATTTTGAATCGGCTGAGATCAGGGTACGGATGAACTGGGCAATGGCCCTGGCGATATTTTTCTCTGTAACGACACTACTGCCAAATGCCTTGTTAAAAAGTTCAGGATATCCTTTTATCTTTTGGATCATGGCCTTAGTATGGTTCGTATCACCATGGATCTCCTGTGGCATCCCGATCACCATTCCCACTACATCCTCTATATTGCGGTACCCTGGTACCGGATTATCTTCAGCTACCATCCCGTTCCATAGATAGCCGTGGTTTGTCCAAACCAGGTTAATCATCGGAAGCATATAATGTGGAGTCGGAATGCCGGTTAACCCATGAGGATGTCCGCCGGTAAAGTCCGGGTGATCGATCCCGCAGACAAAAGAATGAGCCTGGATGTGGCAGGTGGCGCAACTCATCAGGCTATCGGGACCGGGACGTCCTGAGAGGCGGCCATCATAGAACAGATAGCGGCCAAGTGTAATGCCTTCAATCGTCATCGGGTTATCCGTTGGGATATTCAGTTCCCGGGGAAAATGAAGTGGTACCTGAATCGAATAAGGCGTTGCATGAAACGCAGGTGGAGTTGCAGTTTTTTTTGTACAGGAAGCGATAATCATGCAACTGAAACAAATGAACAGAAGATAAATATGGGAAAACCGGTACCTATTTAAAACACGTAATTCCCGGATCTTTTTCATCTTCAATTATCAATTGGTTATGATTATGCTGAATGCCTTTCTCCCATTCATGCAAGCCTTTGACATCCCTTCCTGATCCTGCATGATCCCATCCGGATAGGCTGAGAAATCAAATGCATTCTGCCCGTCAAACCATCGGTCAACGTTCATCTGTAACAGGATCTGGGAATAGCTGCCTGCGGTGAGGTCCAGTTTGCAGGGAAGACTGACCCGGAAATAATTCTGTACAAAGCCGATGATGGAATCCGGGGTTACGGTATTCGGTGCGTATACCTGGCCGATGCCCAGGTGGAACATAAATGGCAGGAATTGTGCCATGGTATTGTCTTTCCATTTCAGGTTCATTTTCATATAATGATATCCTCCTCCCAGTATATCCGGCCAGAACATATCTCTTTCCGGGGGATCAGGAAAACGACCGGAGGTATTCTGCTTTTCATCGAGTCCGAAAGTGAATGCGACTGTATCATAAGTTCCGGCAGGCAAGAGATCGTTCACCCACCAGGAGCAGGAATAATTGTCGCGTGCATCGGTATAATGGATCCCATCATCAGCCGTAATATAATTCCATTTCCCTTGAACGGAATGCAACGAAACCCGGGAGACGAAATACTGGAGATCGGTAACTTTATAATTGTTCCCGAGGGAAGTATGATAGAGCATCGTATCAAATTTCAATGATTCCCCGTTTACCTTGTGCGAAAAGGTAAAGATGATGTTGCCATATGGAATGGGAGTAATTTCGAGAGAATGATGTTTTGTGCAGGAAGAGAGGATTGCAAAGATTGTTACCAGGAAAATGAACCGGTAAAGAAGAGCATTGGGTTTCATTATTATTGGGGTATTTAAATGTCATTTATTGTTATTGATTGTTATTAATGAATTCTATGTAGTTCGTATTTTGTACTTTGTATTCTTAATTCGTACTTCATACTTCTACCTTCGTACTTTCGTTCAGAGCCTCCAATCAATCTCTTCTTTGCTTTTTTTCCGTAAGATCACGTTGATCTTTGAGAAATGGCGGCAGCCGAAGAAACCCTTATTGGCAGAAAGCGGTGAAGGATGAGCGGCTGTAAGGACAGGATGGCGCGTTAAATCGATCAGTTCTTTTTTTGCAATGGCGAAGTTACCCCATAAAACGAATATCACTCCATCCTTTTGTGCAGAAAGCTGGCGGATGGCTTCATCGGTGAATAGCTCCCACCCTCTTCGCTGGTGTGATCCGGCCTGGTTTTCCCTTACGGTAAGGGTGGCATTGAGCAGCAGTACGCCCTGATCGGCCCACTTTTCAAGGTTCCCGTGAAGAGGCGGTTTGATGCCAAGGTCATTTTCGAGTTCTTTAAAGATATTGACCAGGGAAGGTGGTTGGGCAATGCCGTTTGGTACTGAAAAACACAACCCGTGGGCCTGGCCATAGCCATGGTAAGGATCCTGACCAATGAAAACCACCTTGACCTTCCCAAATGGAGTATGGTTAAAAGCATTAAAAATGAGGCTACCCGGAGGAAAAACCCTGAATTTTTTCTTCTCTTCCAGCAAAAAACTCTTTAATTCAAGGAAATAGGGCTTGTTAAATTCCGTGGAAAGGACAGATTTCCAGCTTTCTTCAATAGAAGGATTGATGTCAGCCATCTCTAAACAATCATTAGTTAATAACTTTAAAACAATAATTTCCGAAATATGTTGTTTATATTACTGGAATTCATTTACTTTGCACCATCCTATTTAAATATTATTGAATAACATGAAAAAAGCTATTGCAGCGATATCGGTTCTCCTGTTAATTGCCATGCTTACGGTTTCCTGTATGTCAAGTTCAAGATGTGCTGCATACGGAGGAGACAGGCAAAGATATCAAATAGAAAGGCGTTGACCGATACCCGAAGATAAAATCTTTTTAAATAAAGGGAAGCCGTTATGGTCTTCCCTTTTGTTTTTTTCTTCTTACCTTTGTTTTCTGACTCCATCTTAATCAACCATGCATAAGTTTATCTCTGTGATCTTCATTTGCATGCTGAGTTTTTTCAGCTTCTCTTGCTACTCACAGGAAGAATCGCCAGCGCTCAGCGATACCCTCGACAATGTACTTCTGGAGCAACAATGGAGCCTGGGAGTTCATATCAACAGTAACGGATGGGGGTTAAAATTCAGGAAAGGCAAAAACCTCACATTTTTAAAACAGTTCATGTGGGAGATCGAGTTCACAACCTATAAAGCAGCCAAAGAGGTCAAGTCCATCAATCCCAATTATTCCGATTCCAAAAGCTTTATCTACGGGAAGTTGAATTATGTTTATTTTCTCCGTGGCGGGATTGGGTTCCAGCATATATTAAACCGCAAACCCTATTGGGGTGGAGTACAGCTCAGCTATCTTTATTATGCCGGACTTTCGGTTGGCATTACAAAACCGGTATATCTGTATATTATTAATAAAACGGGCACTACCGACCAGATAACGCAGGAAAAGTATAACCCTGAAATTCATACGCTCGAAAATATATACGGAAGGGGAGCCTTTCTTACCGGGATCCTTAACCTGAATTTCTATCCGGGAATCTATGGTAAAGGCGGATTGGATTTTGAATTCGGAACGCGCAACCGGGTCATCAAAGCGATGGAGATCGGAGCGATCCTTGATTACTCACCCATCCCCATCGCGATCATGGCACACAATCCCAAACAAAGTTTATTTCTGACTGCTTACCTGAGTGTCAGTTTTGGTAAACGGTACAATAAATAATTACGAATTTAGTTTGGGGAAGTGGTTCATTGATCCGTCAGGGAAATATGAACAATATTTCACCGTGGTTAAAGACTCTCTTTGATCCGTTTTTCATCTCCATTATTAACATCCCGGATTCATTAACATCTCTGATTTTCCCTTTTATCATCTTTTTATCTACAAAATAATCTCTCCATTCATTGATCCCGAAAAGCTGATCCCGGTATTCACTGTCAGGGAGTTCAGACGATCCTTTCTGCAACTGCCGATAGCGAATATCTATACATTCAACGATGAGATCCACGGCATCCTTCACCGGATAATCCTTACCGGTAATCTGTTTCAGTGAAACCGGATTGGGCAGAGAGGAATTGAACGTTTCCTGGTTGATGTTGACACCGATCCCTGCAATGCACGATTCATATATGGTTCCACAAAGGGTATTCTGAATGAGGATCCCGCCGATCTTACGATTTTCAGCATAAATATCATTCGGCCATTTAATGGACAACTTCTGTTCAACCGTGACCCTGTGGAGAAAGTCAAGAACACCCAGGGCAATCACCTTATTCAATAAAAACTGCTGACCGGGTGAAAGGAACTTTGGATATAAAACCAGGCTGAATGTCGCATTTTTTCGGGGTTCACTCTCCCAATTGTTCTCCCCCTGCCCCTTTCCGGAAGTCTGATCATGTGCAAAGATGATGGTCCCTTCCGGAACTTTTTGTGTCTTAAGTAACTGTTCAGCATAGAGATTGGTAGAATCTACGGTTTGCAGCTCGATGAGAGGATGAAGGATGTTCATTATGAAGATTAATTTAATTCCCTGTTCAAAATTAATGCTTCCGGGCGTATTACCTTTTGCTTTTTCACCGATTAAGATGAAAAAACATGGAAAGATACGAAAACCATTTCCCGATCAAGAACTGGGCAGAGGAAGACCGGCCGAGGGAAAAATTACAGCTGAAGGGGAAGAACTCTTTAAGCGATGCCGAACTGATCGCTATCTTGCTAGGGTCAGGCAACCGTTCGGAGTCGGCCGTGGACCTGGCAAAAAGAATTCTTCTCACTGCGGGTGATAACCTGATCGAGGTCTCAAAGATGGGAATCAATGACCTGATGGGATTCAAAGGGATCGGTATTGCAAAGGCTGTTACCCTGATCGCCGCGCTCGAGATCGGAAAAAGAAGAAATGAATCGGAAGTACTGGCAAAAGAAAAAATCGGCAACAGCCGGGATGCTTTCGAGATTTTTCAAAGCGTGATGGGCGACCAGCCGTATGAATCCTTCTGGATCATCCTGCTGAACAAAGCCAACAAAGTGATCCGGAAATGCAACATCAGCGAAGGCGGAGTATCAGGTACGGTAGTTGACCCGAAAAAGATCTTTAAGATCGCGTTGGATCAGCATGCATCTTCCATCATCCTGGGTCACAATCATCCTTCCGGGAATATCCAACCCAGCGAAGCCGATCAGAAGATCACAAAAAAGATCCGGGATGCGGGATTTATGCTGGATGTGGCAGTGCTGGACCACCTCATCATCGGCGACGACAAGTACTATAGCTTTGCGGATGAAGGAACCCTATAGTTCAATGCAGGAATTTAGAATTCAGAATGCAGGAATGTAATAAGAAAGATACTTCCTTCAGAAAACTCTTATAATGAAAAGTTGACGAATGGAAAACGTCCTTAACGCTGGTAAACATTGGTAGTATAGAAATCCCAGTTCTTGGAGAAGCAGGAATCGACATCCTTTACAAGGGCCTGGTTTTTACTTTCTTTCACAGCCTCACTGAGACGCTGAAGCGCCATCAGGTCTTCCCGCACACTGATATCCAGTAATCTGAGCTCTGCCGGTGGGAAAGAATAGAGGAAATTCATATCCTGGTCCATAAGGTGTAGCATATGCTCGCAGATCTTATCGGCCTTCTGCTCATCCCCGATCTTATAATAACATTCAGTAATACCGGGTACAAAATAATCATAATGGGAAATTTCATCGGGAAAAACCGACATGCAATAATCCAGCACTTTCCGGGCAGAATCTTTCTTCCCATCCTGGATAAGGGCAACTGCAAGCCTGCCGAACAGGTTCCTGTAACTCAAAACCAGGTGTTGATTTTGATCATCGAGGTAAACCTTCTTGTTGTAGACATTTCTCAGATTGAACTTGTTCATCAGGTTATCATACAACAGATCCGTGTTCACTTCGCCTGTACCACCTTCATTGATCCTTGCCTTGACGGGCAAAATCCGGCAGTTAAGACCCTCCACAAAGAGGACATTCTCCAGGCCGATATAACTTTCAGGTCCGGCATTCAGTTCAAAATAAACCGGACGTTTCCAGTTGTTTGCAGCCAGAATATCAAGGACCACCAGTTTGTTCTTTTCGATTATATCGCTCTTAACCTCCCACCTTACAGTATCCAGTCTGGATAAATATTTTGCAGGAATACTTTTATCGGCTGCGATCTTTACAGGATCATAAGTGAGCATGAATTTTCTGGTAGGGAGATAATCCAGCGTACCATACTGGGGTGTAGTGACCTTCAGTTTTGTTTCATCATTATTGATGATATCGAATACATCCTTCAGGTCGGTATAACGATCTTTCAGCTGCTCATCCGGAAAAAAATAAGTCACGTCATGGTTACCTGTACGGTATATATTTTTAGACATCGACATCGGCACGGGGTCGGAATCGTATGCTTTTCTCCGGATCTGGTCGATGCACCAGTCCGCATTCAGCAGGCTGAGGTTGATGACGCGAACATCGGTACGGATTCCTTCCACTTCCTGTGCATACCACAACGGGAATGTATCATTATCGCCAATGGTAAAAAGAATGCCATCTTTTGAACAGGAATTCAGGTAGTTCTCCGCTAATGCCAGTGAGGTATAACGTCCCGAACGGTCATGATCATCCCATCCCTGCTGAGCCATTATGAAGACTGTACAGCCACCGAAAATAATGGAAATCAGCAGTGCCACCAGTGTTCCAAGCTTTTTCTGAAGCCATTGGGCAATCTGGATGATTCCAAGACCGATCCACATCGCAAAAGCATAAAACGAGCCTGCATAGGCATAGTCGCGCTCCCTGGGCTGAGGAGCATACTGGTTCAGGTAAAGCACAATTGCCAATCCGGTCATGAAAAACAGGAGCCCGATGATGATAGTGCTCCGGTAATCTTTTTTTAGTGTAAAATAAATGCCGATCAGGCCAAGGATAAAAGGAAGAAAATAAAAGGAATTATCGCCGCGGTTGCCTTTCCGGAGATCGGGCAACTGGTGAGATCCCAGCCTGGCCTTGTCGATGAAAGGGATTCCGCTTTTCCAGTTCCCGTTTACTTTGTCTCCCAATCCCTGGTTATCATTCTGCTTCCCGGCAAAATTCCACATGAAATAGCGCCAGTACATGTGAATCACCTGGTAATTCCAGAAGAACTGCAGGTTTTCCGCAAAGGTCGGCTTATAGAGCGTTTCCATCTTGTCGCCTGCCTGAACCTCGATCGGGATGCCCTGCACATTTCCCCATTTCTTATATCCTTCAGCATACTTCGGCTCGGTAGTGCTCCACATACGCGGAAACAGGGTGGTAAACCTGGTATCAAAGACCGGTACCGTTTTCTCCTTTTTATCGGTTATAATATACTTTCCGGATGCATCATCCTTTGTATAGGTTGGACTTCCATCGGTACGGTCGATAAGGGGCGCATTATAATATGGCCCGGTGAGCAATGGCCAATCGCCATATTGTTCACGGTTCAGATATGAGAGAAGGTACATCGCATTTTCGGGGTTGTTCTCATCCAGCGGCGTATTGGCATTGCTTCGGATCACAAGCAACAGAAAAGAGGTATAACCGATCACGATAAATGTAAAGGCAAGGATGATGGTATTCAAAATCGATTTCCCTTTTTTCCGTGTATAGATCAGTCCCCCTGTGATAAGTCCGATAAGGATTACGAAATAGATGATGGTTCCAGAATTGAAAGGCATTCCCAGCGAATTCACAAAGAAAAGTTCAAAAATGCCGGCCAGTTTTACGATCCATGGAATGATGACATACATGACCACGGCCAGCATGCTGATTCCGGCAAAGAGCGCCAGGAGGATTCCTTTCCAGTCAGGCTTTGAATATTTTTTAAAGTAATAAACAAACACGATTGCCGGGATGGCTAACAGGTTCAGCATATGGACACCCACAGAAAGTCCTACCAGGTAGGCAATCAGCAGAAGCCACCGGTAAGCATGTTTTTCTTCGGCATGTTCTTCCCATTTGAATATTGCCCAGAAGACTACGGCTGTAAAGAATGACGACATGGCATAGACTTCGCCTTCAACAGCTGAAAACCAAAAGGAGTCGGAAAAGGTATAGGCGAGAGATCCGATCAGGCCGGCACCCATGATGAGATACATCTTGGGAGTTGTCATTTCTTCACCAGCTTTCAAAACCATCTTTTTTGCGATCATGGTGATGGTCCAGAACAGGAAAAGGATCGTCAATCCGCTGCACAGGGCAGACATGGTATTAACCATGCGTGCCACTTGTGTCACATCACCTGCAAAAAGGGAGAAAAATCTTCCGATCATCTGGAACAGCGGCGCACCGGGAGGATGGCCTACTTCCAGCTTGAAAGCGGTGGAGATGTATTCACCGCAGTCCCAGAAGCTCATCGTGGGCTCGGATGTCATAACATAGACCGTGGATGCGATTGCAAATACAAGCCATCCCAGGATATTGTTGTATTTCCGGTACAATTTCATCAGGAATTAGGAATTAGGTTTGATGAGGACAATTCGTTGGTTCTGCCCCGGAGGGCGAAGCAAAAGTAGTAAATATTTAGTACTTTTGAGGCCTGATTTAAACGTTGGACTACTATGAAAAGACTTGTTTTATTAAGACATGGCGAAAGCATCTGGAATAAAGAAAACCGTTTTACGGGATGGAAAGATATAGATCTTTCTGAAAGAGGCGTAAATGAAGCGGTCGAAGCCGGGAGAGTGCTGAAGAAAGAAGGTTTTCAGTTCAGGATTGCCTATACTTCTTACCTGACCCGTGCCATTCACACCTTATGGCTGACGCTGGGAGAGATGGACCTTCTATGGATCCCTGTATACAAGACCTGGCGACTGAATGAAAAGCATTACGGGATCCTTCAGGGGCTGAACAAATCTGAAATGGCGGAAAAATATGGTGACCAGCAGGTACAGATCTGGAGAAGAAGCTATGATGTTCCTCCTCCCCCGATGGAATATGACGATCCGCGCCACCCGCGGTTTGATCACCGGTACCGGGATCTGAAACCTTCCGAGATCCCTGCCACGGAGTCGCTGAAAGAAACCGTTGAACGGATCGTTCCATATTGGAAAGAGGACATCTCGAAAAAACTGATGGAGCAGGGTGAAGTGCTGGTTGCGGCCCATGGTAATAGCCTCCGGGGAATTGTTAAATACCTGAAGAACATTTCCAATGAAGATATCGTAGGATTGAACCTTCCGACCGGCATTCCCTATATTTTTGAATTTGATGATGAAATGAATCTTTTAAAGGACTATTTTCTCGGCGATCCGGAGGTGATAAGGAAACTGATGGAAGAAGTAGCCAACCAGGCTAAGAAAAAATAATGGCCATTAAACCGGGACAAGCGGACAAGCAGACAAACGGACAAGTTGAACAAGCGGACAGGCGGACAAGGATTCTGGAAAGGACAGGTTACGAAGTTACAGAGTAATTGTAAACAACCCGCGAATCCAAATATCAAGATTACATATTAAGTCATATTATAATGAAATTAATATTATCATTATTTATTATCATCATATCATTATTTCTTGTTTCTTCATGTAGTTTTTCGAAACTTGAAGAAAAAGATCGTGATTTTTCAACTTCCCTTTCAGAATCAAAGAAACATAATACGTTCATCAAAGAATATTCCTGCAAACTTAATATTAGAAGCGATTCTTTAAAGCTTGCAATTAAAAGAGCATGGTTAGAAAAATCTTGTTTTTATAAAGAAGGGGTTTTTAAAAGCATGGATTCCAAAAACAAGACTTTATTAATGGACATTAATATTTGTGAGAATTTATATTTAAACAGCAATAACTTTTTAAAAAAATGGGACATAGCGACAAATGATACAAATCTTGCTGGGCAATTAAGGAATCTTTATGGAATTTCATTTTATAAAAATGAATCAGTAGTTGATACAATTGATTTGAATATTTTTAACTTTGACTCTGCTGATAATATTAATGTTGGCTTAAGAAGTATTGGCTCAATAATTCTTATTCCTAAATAGTTTTATGCTAAAGTCTAAAGACCGATAAAAGTCCATGTTCTTATGAAAAAACTTATCTACATTTTATTTTTCTTTCTTCCAGTTTTTGCCATTGCCCAACAACCTTGGTACAAATCTTCCCCATTATACGATTGGGTTAATGTTGGAAATGCTGGTTTCTCAGCAGGGACGGCGTGGTTCACAAGCCTTGCCTTCAGTCCATCTGGTCAACCCTACGTGGCTTATGTGGATACTGTAAACTCCTTTAAAGTAACTGTAATGAAATTTGATGGAACCAACTGGGTAAATGTTGGAAATGCAGGCTTTTCAGCAGGTCAGGCTTGGTATACAAGTCTTGCTATTAGTCCATCTGGTCAACCCTATGTGGCTTATGAGGATTCTGTGAGTTTTGGGAAAGCAACGGTAATGAAATTTAACGGAACCAACTGGGTGAATGTAGGAAATGAGGGTTTCTCAGCTGGTTGGGTTTGGTACACGAGCCTTGCCTTTAGCCCAACTGATGGTAAGCCATATGTGGCGTATATGGATTATGGAAATTCTATGAGAGCGACGGTAATGAAATTTGATGGAACTAATTGGGTGAATGTTGGGTTAGCGGGTTTTTCAGCAGGACTTGTTTATTATACAAGCCTTGCTTTCAGTCAATCTGGTCAACCTTACGTGGCGTATGAGGATATGGGAAATTCTATGAAAGCTACGGTGATGAAATTTGATGGAACCGACTGGGTAAATGTTGGCTCACCGGGTTTCTCAGCAGGAGAGGTTTTGTATACAAGTCTCGCTTTCAGCCCTTCTGGTCAACCCAATGTGGCTTATATGGATGGTGCGAATTCCCAAAAAGCGACAGTAATGAAATTTGATGGAACAAACTGGAATACTGTTGGCACAGTTGGTTTTTCAGAAGGCTATGTCTCGTACACTAGCATTGCTATCAGTCAAACAGGTCAGCCTTATGTGGCTTATCAAGATGGGTGGATAGCGAAAGCCACCGTTGTGAGATTTGACGGTGAAAACTGGTTGAACCTTGGGAGTCCTCAATTCTCAGCAGGATGGGCTGAATATACGAGTCTAGCCTTCAGTCCAATTAATGGTCAACCTTATTTAGCGTATGGGGACTTTGGGAATTCCGAGAAAGCAACTGTAATGAGATTTGATTCCGTTTTTGTCGGAATAAATCAACCACAGAAATCAAGGTTATCTCTATATCCTAATCCCGGAGCCGATAAAATAACAGTCGAAACCTCAGCAATACCAACACAAAGCCAATTATCCATTCTGAACCTTAGCGGGCAAGAGGTACTAACACATAAAATCACCCAGATTAAAACACAACTGGACATATCAAATCTACCCACAGGCGTCTATTTTGTGCGGTTGACGAATGACAGGACTGTGGAAGTGGGGAAAATAGTTAAGGAGTAACGTCAAAAACCAATTTGTAATCAGAAACTGTACGAAAAATATTTTACATTTTAATGTTCATGTTTCCTGTTTTAAAAATTGAAAAAACCTTCATAACAGCAACTAAAGACTAAATAAAATTTCGCAAATTTATAACTCGTCCGCCCGTCCGCTTGTCTAACTTGTTACTTCCCAATCCCCTCAACTGTCTTCTTCAGCGCCTCTTCCACCGGCAGGTAGTTGAAACTGGACCAGAAAATTTCATCAGGGCGGCCGATGATCTGATCCCAGCGCTGGGTGGTACCGATGATCTTATCTCCTTTGAAATTTTTTATCTTTTCGGGATCCCTTGTCGCATTGGTAATGACGACATCGTTCTTGTAACTGAATTTCAGCTTTTGTCCGTTTGGCGGATAAGTGAAGGTCATCCAGTTTTCGGTGCGGATTGAACTGAGGAACCAGGATGTATCCCGCTTTGAATAGATGATGGTTTGCTGGATAAAGGGCATCTCTTCGACCCACCCGGGTTTGTTCAGGATGGTATAGCCTTTTTTATACTTTGTCTTTTCATAGGCGTCATATGCATACATGCTGGGTTTCTGCATGATCTTCATCACTGCAAAGGAAGAACCATCAATAAAAAGCTCTCCTTTCCATAACCTTTCTTTTACATCCTTTTTCTGCGCAAACCGGATTTGGTAGATCTTCCCTCCTTCAGGCCGGATCAACTCTTCCATCGAAAGATCATAATACCGGGAAAGGTCTTCATCGAGTATCGAATGATGATAAAATTCCACAAAATCATTGATAAAATTGCAACTAAGGCAACCGACATTTCTCCCTACATCTCCCATTTCATTTACAAGATTGGTATCGGAAGTGACCCTCCCTTTCAACAGAACGGGAATATTTGACTGCTTGTGTTTTTTCCCGGAATCCCCGGATTTATAAAGATAATAACCGGTTTTAAGATTCTCGATGATAGCTTCGGTATATTCAGCAAGCTTGTTGTTGACCGATTTCTGTGAACGGATGAAAGCTGTCAGTATCAGCGGCTCCTTCCCGTAATTGGCAGGGATTCCCTCAACAGCCCTGCGGATGACTTCCCGGGGCGTGAGGCCGATCACCTCAACTTCCGATAGCTGCAGCATTACAGGTTTCAGGGATATCTCAACCGAAGGCACCGAACAGGCCTTCACCGGGATCTTCCGGGTTTCATAGCCAAGATAGCTGATCAGCAAAGAATCTTCCCTGTTACCGGCAGGAATATCCAGACGGAAGTTCCCGTCTTCGTTGGTCGTGGTTCCGATTCCCGAATGGTGAAGTGATATCTGTGCGAATGGAAGAGCAGAATGGCTTACGGAATCGATTATTTTTCCTTTGATCTCGTGGACCTGTGACAATGTAATTTGTTGCAGAAATAGTAAAAGAAGACAAATTATCGTTCTCATCCTCTAATTATAGGCTTGTTTATAATTTCCTCTGCGTCTCAGCGAATTCTAAGATTAAAACAAGTTATTAAGCAATTTTTTGTTGGTAAGTTGATACATATGGAGTTTGTCTCTTTACAACAGCAAACACTCTATTTACTAACTTACAGCTGATTGCATTGATA
>Ga0182027_10000562_pt1 | contig 63978 bp, 50 predicted proteins | sample 712E1DmetaG_FD_121300 | JGI IMG/M metagenome (GOLD analysis project Ga0182027, IMG submission 121300) | Permafrost microbial communities from Stordalen Mire, Sweden - 712E1D metaG (Illumina Assembly) | ecosystem: Environmental > Terrestrial > Soil > Wetlands > Permafrost | place: Sweden...
CGAATTTCAACAGGTCCTTGCCATTTAAGACTTCAATGGCCTCTTGGACCATTTCATGCATACGAGCCAACTCCACCTTTTTTTGAGGAATATTCTTAATCTGCGCTTCAGCAACCGCTGAGGCCGTACGGGAAAACCCTGTAAAAAAAAGCATCAAATGGTCCTGCAAAAGATTTAACTTCTCCGTCGGTATGGTTAACGGTTGTACGCGTAAATGATTGGTGCCGCCGAATTCAATCAAATTAAAACCGCCGTAAGCGGCCAACATCTGGTCCTGACAGCCGATATTTTCCTTGATCATGTCTTGTTCCACATGAATCGCTTCGCGGGCCAAAGTCTCCTTGGCCACCATTTTCCCTTTGAGAGCATGTAAACTATTAAGCAAACCAACGGTAAAAGAAGAACTTGACCCCAAACCGGTACGCGCCGGCAAATCCCCATCGTGATGGATTTCAACGCCTTCATGGATCTTCAAAAAACGCAAGACTTCACGCACCGAAGGGTGATCAATTTCATCGATAGACTTGTTCATATGTTCCATCTTGGAATAGATAATACGCGATTTGTGTTCAAAGAATGGCGGCAGGTAACGGCAGCTGATATAACAATATTTATCAATGGTAGTCGCCAGTACGGCCCCATTGTGGTCCTGGAACCAACTGTTGTAATCGGTGCCTCCGCCAAAAAAAGACACCCGAAAAGGCGTACGGGAAATAATCATAGGGTTAAGGGGGGTACAATTAAAATTTTAAAAGATTATACATGTTTATTTTAATTAAACAAATTAAAATTTTATATATAGGGAATGACAAAAAAAGGAAGCTGTGTTGCAGTAACTTTTTATTAACTTCTATTGTCTTTAGCCTGCATAATGGCCAGATCGTTATCCACCATCATTTTAACTAATTCTGGGAATTTAACCTTGGGCTTCCAGCCTAATTTCTTCCTGGCTTTAGCGTAATTACCCAATAAAACATGCACCTCGGCCGGCCTGAAGAATTGTTTATCAATCTTGACATATTTCTTGTAGTCAAGACCGGCATGGCTAAAGGCCAGCTGAACAAACTCTCTGACCGTATGCGTTTTTCCGGTGGCAATGACATAATCATCGGGCTTGCCCTGCTGCAACATCAGCCACATGGCCCGGATATAATCTCCGGAAAATCCCCAATCTCTTTTAGCATCTAAATTCCCGAGTCTTAATTCTTTAGCTAACCCCAATTTTATTTGAGCCACCGCATAGGTTATTTTGCGGGTCACAAACTCAAATCCTCTGCGGGGAGACTCATGATTAAAAAGGATGCCGTTACAGGCAAATAGGCCGTAATTTTCCCGATAATTACGCGTTAAATCAAAACCGGCGACTTTGGATATCCCATAAGGAGACCTGGGATGAAACGGTGTATTTTCATCTTGAGGGGTTTCTCTGACCTTCCCAAACATCTCGCTGGAGGCAGCAAAATAAAACTTACAGCGCGGCGCTAAATCCTTGATGGCCGCCAGGATATAATGCGTTCCATTAATATTGGTATTGATGGTGGAAAATTCGTCCTCAAAAGAATAATTCACAAAACTCTGGGCGGCCAAATGATAACACTCATCGGGTTTTATTTTATGGACGATTTTAAATAAACTGGCAAAACTTTCAAGGGAACCATTATGCAGGGTGATTTTATTTAAAATATGCTTGATTCTCCACAGCCGATGCTCAGGGTCTTCCAAAGTCACTCTTCTGACAATCCCATGGACCTGATAACCTTTTTTAAGCAGGAATTCTGATAAATAGGAGCCGTCCTGACCATCAATGCCTGTAATAAGGGCTTTTTTCACTTTGACTTACTCCGCATATAATCGTCTTCCAGGCGTTCAATATCATCTTCACCAAAATAATCGCCGGTCTGAATCTCAATAAACACAAGATCAACCTTCCCCGCATTTTTAATGCGGTGCACACAACCACGAGGGATATCCACGTATTGACCGGCGCGAATCAATTGCTCGACGCCATTAAGCGTCACTTGCGCCTGCCCACGCTGGATAAACCAATGTTCTTCCCTCTTTTTATGCTTTTGAAGACTCAACCTGTGCCCAGGCCGTACCGTGATCTCTTTGACCTTGTGGTCCGTATCGTTTAAAAGAACCTTGTAATGGCCCCAAGGCCGCTCGCCGATAGAAACTAAATATTCTCTTTGATATTCATTAGACATATTTTTGCATTTTAACAATCGTCGCTTTATCTAAATGATACAACGCATCAAATAAAAATTCTTTAAATGTGCCTGGACCGCCGGCCTTGCGGGCCGCAAGCTCTGCCGCAATCTCAAAACAAACAAGTCCTGCCGCAGCCGCTCTTACATAATCCGGCTCAACCGCTGCAAATGTCCCCACTACGGATGTGGACATGCAGCCGGTGCCGACAATCTCGGCCATCAACGGATGACCATTTTTAATTCTAACACACTTTTTACCGTCTGTGACAATATCTATCTTCCCGGTAATCACAACGGTACTGCCGTATTTTTGACTCAAGTGGGCGCCGATGTCCAACAGATCCGCATTCACTTGCCCGGCGTCAACGCCACGGGTCTTGACTGCTTCTCCGCTCACACGTGCAATCTCGGAGGGATTCCCTTTAATAATCGCTATGTGTGCCGAGTCGAGCAATTCAAAACATTTCTGGTCACGGTATTTCGTGGCCCCTGCCCCGCAGACATCAAGGATAACCGGAATGCCTTTTTTATTCGCCCTTTTGGCGGCTATTTTCATCGACTCCACAAAATCAACTGTCAGAGTGCCGATATTGAGAACTAAAGCTGAAGCGATGCCGGTCATTTCTGCGACCTCCTCTGAGGCATGCGCCATCACCGGAGAGGCCCCAAGGACCTTAACCACATTCGCACAATCATAAATAGTCACCCAATTAGTCAAATGATGCACAATGGGTCTTTGGGCTTTAATGCGTCCCAACAATTGATAGGCATCTAATTTAGGCATTGCCATGCGACTCTTGTTATTTAGGGTAAACGGTGATTTTATCACCCGTGATCTTGGCGTTAGGAACGATGACGCGTTTATTGTCTTTAGTGGTGATAATGGTGTTAAATATCTGAATCTCCGTCACTGTCCCTTCGGCCCCGCCGGCTTCAATATAATCTTCCAGACTAAAGGGCTTAAAAATAATCATCATCACTCCGGCTGCAAAATTAGAAAGCGAACCCTGAAGGGCCAGACCGACAGCCAGACCGGCAGCGCCGATGATAGCTAAAAAAGAATTTGTCTCAATCCCAATCTTATTAAGGGCCGCAATGACGACAAAGGTAAGGATCGAAAAATAAACGATATTCTTTCCAAAAACAGCGAGAGTTTTTTCCACTTTTGTTTTAAGCAAAAATTGTTCAAATAACCTAGAAACCAGGTGCGCTGCCCATTTGCCGATGATAAAAATCAGTATAGCCGCAACAAAATTAAAGCCGTACTGAATCAAATACTCATAAATTTTGTCTACTTGCCCTTGCATATTCGCTCCCATAATGGCTCCTCCTAATTATAAAACGGCGATTTGGGAAATTATACCAAATACGAGACGAAGTCACTACAAATAAAGAATCGCCCCGCCTTTGGCGGGGCGATTCTTTATTTTCTATGTTTAGGCGCTAAATTACTATCGCCTTATTTCTGAAGTTTCTTGTCTTTTGTTTCATCCTTCTCTGAAGCCTCTTTAGCTTCTTTTTTCTCACTCAATCTTTTTTGTTTCCACTGAGCATACTTGGTCAAATTCTTGGCAAGTTCCGGATTTTTCAATTGGAGAGCCGTCGCAGAATCCTTAAAAAGCTTAATGACGGCTTCCTGAGATGCACTTTCCTTTTCAGTTTTGCCCTTCTTCTTTTCTAAATCTTCTTTTTTCTCCTCGTCGACATATTTCGTTAAACCAGCCGAAAGGTCCGGGCGCGTTGATTGAAGCGCCATAGCCGCATTCTTAATGACATCAAGGTCAATCTTATGATGCTTGCCCTTAGCCAATGCCATAGATGAAAATAATACAACACACACAACCACCAATACGCCTAACATCAAATTCTTTAAAGTCTTCATTTTCAACTCCTTTTTAAAATTCATTGAAATACGAATCCCAGTATATCAAAAATCCTCAGATACGGTCAAACAATTATATCTTCTTGGCATGAAGCAATTTTGTTTTAAGCAAGAGCGCGGATAAAAAACTTTCTTTCATCAATCCGCACCCGCGAAATTCGATGTCCTGACCGCAATGGTCCACCTCAATAATTCTGCGGCCGGCTTTCAAAGAGGCCTGCTGCGCCCATTCTTCCAACTGTAGCCGGGAGATTGAACTTAAATTCGTCGAAACGAAAAGCATGCCCTCCGGCGTCAATGCATGGAATGCCTTTTCAATTAACAGGGACATATCTTTTTTGACGCTGAAAACTGTTCCCTTAAACCGCGAGAATGAGGGTGGGTCAAGAATTATGATATCAAAAAAGTTATTCCTCTTCGAAGCTCTATCCAGATAAAGCAAAGTGTTTTCTTGAACAAATTCGCTGCGGCCCTCATGCAGATGGTTTAGACGATAATTCTCTTTCCCTTTTTGCAGGAATTTCGCGCTGATATCCACATTGGTCAACCTGGATGCGCCGGATTTGCGGCAATAGACACCAAAAGAACACGTGTAGGCAAAACAGTTCAATACCGAACGACCGGCAGCATAAGAAGCCAGTAATTGGCGGTTCTTGCGCATGTCCAAGAATAATCCCTGATTAAGATGGTCATTCAAATCCACATGAAAATGTAAACCATTTTCTTCAATGACCGTTCTGGAATTTCCTTGACCTATAAGCACATCAACCGCAATATGGGACGCGCTGCGTGAGTGGGACACGGTGCGGTCCTTGAATACCAGATATTCAACCTCAAAATGTCCGACCAAGGCATCGTTGATGGTTCTTTGATGCGCATGCCAGCCAACATCTAAGACATAAACCACAAAATGCTTGTTGAATCGGTCAATGATCAACCCTTCAAGTCCATCACGCCGACCGTTGACCAAACGCATGGCGTTAGTATCCAGCTTCAATGATTCACGGTACAGGAATGCGCGCTTCAACAAATCAGTGAGGTCACCCACAACAACCTTAACGTCCGCTGTCTTTTCGTTTCGAATAACATTCTTTACAGTAAATGGGACGACCGTCTCTGGGCTTAAAAGGGACTTCACACTCTTTCTGACAATCTGAACAAACCGCTTTGTGTGTTTCGCGTGGCCCTCTGTTCTCAAATCCGCCTGAATAAACCATACTTTCTCCTTTTTTGTTGTGTTAGTGATAATTATTAATTTCAGATCTTTATTTTCTTTACTTACCTGGTTTTACAACAGTCCCCTTCCCCGGGATAGTTATCCCTTATGCCGAAAAGTGATTCTCCCTCTTTTTAAATCATAGGGCGATAAAGCGACCGTCACTTTATCTCCCGGGATAATCTTAATAAAGAACCTTCTCATTTTACCGGCAGGATAAGCTGTCACTAAATGCCCGTTTTCTATTTCAACAGTATACTGAGCATTTGATAATGCTTTTTGGATAACACCTTGCACTTCAATGGCTTCTTCTTTAGGCATTAATTTCCTCTCTTTAACAACACCAAGATCTAAATTCTACATAAATAGAAGGAACTTCGGCAGACATCAAGAAAGAAGATCAAGAGTTCTGGGGGTAGGGAACTACCTATTTAAGTGGTTGTACTATACACCATTGTACAGTTAGATACAATAATTCTTATTCAACCAGAGATGTTTACCAAAAAAAGGCCTATCATCAAAGGCCGCCCAAGGCGGAAACAGGCCTCCCATTCTAAAATTGTAATTTATCAGAATCGTCCTTAAATTTCTTTGTAAGATCCCCTTGCTTTTGCTGCAATGCCTCCAATTCTCGACGAATCTTCAACTTTGTCTGATAGTCCCCCTCGCAAAGCACATTTGTTTCCGCAACTTCCAGCCTAAGCGCATCCAGGACTTTTTGTAAATCATCCGTTTCGAAGACTTCCACCGTGATAAAATCTCCGACGATTTTAATCCTTCTTTTCATGACATTCTTATCGCGCTGCTGAACGTCATAAAACTTTTTCTGCCAGTCCTGATCCGGTTTTAAAGAAAGTTTAAACGGTATGCCCCAGATTTGCTTATCTGAACGCATCTCAATCGCTTCTTTATCGATACCCACCACTTTTATCCCTTGAGAATCATCGCTCATTATTCACCTCACGCGTTGAAAAGGCCTGCCTGATAATTAAAATTATACCTCCAACCCGTGCTCTTGCCCACAAATAAAAAACCCCTCATGATATTTCGATCACAAGGGGCCAAACTGATAATAAACAAGTTACCAATTAAAGTGGAGGTGCCGGGAATCGAACCCGGGTCCTTGAGTCTCGTAATATAAGCGTCTACATGTGTAGTTTGTCGACTTTTCTCTCATCCCTTACCCTCCGGCAAACAGGATTGTTTCGGGACCAGCCCTCTTAGTCTTGCTTCAATGTCGAAGACAAACATTGAAACCAGCCTGCTTTTGACCGTTTATCTGGCTAGCAGGCGTTGTCAGTAAACGGGCTTAGTTACAGTGTAACTAAGACTTAACCAACGAGACCGAAGGCCATTGGCATAGGAACCGGTGCAACAGGCGCCTTAGCAACAGCAGCTTCGAAATCGCTGAACATTAACGGTTTAACGTTAGCGTTTAATTTTTGCTTAGATTATTTTACGAGGCCTACCAAGCTTCCTCGACACGCGACCTATACCCGACTAACACAAGTCGAGACCAGTCACCCCCATTAGAAAGAACGGAATATCGATACTATAGCGCAAATTTTAATTTTAGGCAAATTAAAGCGTTCACCCTCCCCAAAGGCCCTATTCCTTTGACTTCGTACAAGGGGAATCATATATTACTTACTGCGCTTAACAGACCTGTCTATTTCCCTCTTCACTTCGCGTTTCTTGATATCTTCCCGCTTGTCATACAATTTTTTGCCTTGGCCAACGGCGATTTCTACCTTGACCCAGCCGCGAGCGTTAAAATAAATCTTGGTGGGAATAAGTGTCAGTCCTTTGCGGATCAATTGACCGTTGATACGCTCAAGTTCTTTGGCATGCACCAGAAGTTTGCGCGCTCGAGCAGGCTCTTCATTCAGGTAACTGGCCTGCTCATAGGGATTGATGTGCAGATTATAAAGATAAAGCTCTCCTTTTTCGATATGAGCAAAAGCATCCGTAAAAGTGGCACCACCCAAGCGCAGGGACTTGACCTCACCGCCGTTTAGGCACAAGCCGCATTCCCATTTATCGAGAAGCCGATAATTGTGGTAGGCTTTTTTATTAGTCGCGATGGTTGACATAAGCTGCAATTATACCAGTTGCGGCTTCTTGTTGACAGATAAATTTCTCCCCGTTATACTAAAAAGCCTAGTCGGAGATCAGCTGACGTGGCGGCAATGACTTCTTCCATAATGTCTCATTAAGAATGGAAGACATTCCCGCCACCCCGGCAGATTTCCTTAATAATATGAATTCCAGAAAAATCTGCCGGGGTGGCGGAATTGGTATACGCGTACGTCTCAGAAGCGTATGGCGAAAGCCTTGAGAGTTCAAATCTCTCCTCCGGCATTTTAATACCCCCTCCCTAACCCTCCCCACAAGGGGGAGGGAATGAATTAGAAGTTCCCCACAGGGGAATAAGTTAGAAATTCCCCACAGGAGAGAGGGAATGACTGAGGAGTTTTGATGAACGATGATATAGAACTCGACGAATGGTTGGCCTCCCTCGACTATGTTCTTAACAGCGAGACTCCGGACCGGGTGCAATATCTTTTGCAACAACTGCAAATCAGGGCCCAGGAATCAGACGTTACACTTCCCTTTACTTACAATACTCCCTATATCAACACTATTTCTAAAGCCAAACAACCGGCTTTCCCGGGCAACCGCGAACTGGAACGCCGTATCAAATCCATCATCCGCTGGAATGCGATGGCTATGGTGGTGCGGGCCAATAAGGCTGCCGAAGGCATCGGAGGGCATATTTCCACCTATGCCTCTTGCGCGACACTTTATGAAATCGGTTTTAATCATTTTTTCCGCGCCAGTACAAAAACTCATAGCGGGGACATGGTTTATTTCCAGGGCCATGCATCCCCGGGCATTTATGCCCGCGCCTTTTTGGAAGGCCGCCTGACGGAAACCCAATTAAACAATTTCCGCCGGGAACTTTCTGCCGGAGGAGGACTGTCCTCCTATCCGCACCCCTGGCTCATGCCCAATTTTTGGCAATTCCCCACGGTTTCTATGGGATTAGCCCCTATCATGGGCATCTATCAGGCCCGATTTAACCGCTATCTGGAAGACCGCAATCTCAAATCCCCGGATGATAATAAAGTCTGGGTTTTCATGGGCGACGGAGAATCCGATGAACCCGAATCCTTGGGCGCCTTGACCATGGCGTCCCGAGAAAAATTGGATAATTTGATTTTTGTCATCAACTGCAACTTGCAGCGTTTAGACGGCCCGGTGCGGGGAAACGGTAAAATCATCCAGGAATTGGAAGCCCTTTTCCGGGGGGCCGGCTGGAACGTGATTAAAGTGCTCTGGGGAGAGGATTGGGACCCCTTATTAGAGAAAGACAGCGAAGGCCTATTGGCCCGGCGCATGGGTGAAGTGGTCGACGGTGAGTATCAAAAATACTCCGTTTCCCCCGGCGCTTATATCCGGGAACATTTTTTTGGCAAAGACCCGCGCTTGCTTAAAATGGCAGAACATTTATCCGACGAACAAATCCACCGGATGAAACGCGGCGGCCATGATCCGGAAAAGGTCTACGCGGCCTATAAATCCGCGGCGGCATACAAAGGCGCCCCGAGCGTAGTCCTGGCCCATACCATCAAAGGTTATGGTTTGGGTGAATCCGGTGAAGGCAAAAATATTACCCATCAACAAAAAAAGCTCAATGAACAGGAACTCAAAGAATTCCGTACCCGTTTTAATATTCCTATCTCTGATGATAAAGTCGCCCAAGCGCCTTTTTACAAGCCGGCGGAAGATTCTGTGGAAATGCAATACCTGCATGAACGCCGCAAGGCCTTAGGCGGGTATTTGCCCCTGCGACGCACACCTACAGCAGTCCTTAAAACCCCGTCGGAAGAAATTTTTGAGGAATTTTATAAAGGCACTGAAGGCCGTCTAGTATCAACAACCATGGCGTATGTGCGCGTTCTCGCCAAACTGCTGCGCGATGAGGCTATCGGCAAATTTATCGTTCCCATTATTCCCGATGAGGCACGCACTTTTGGCATGGAAGGCCTTTTCCGTCAATGCGGGATTTATTCCCATGTGGGCCAGCTCTATGAACCTGTGGATTCGGAAAATTTAATATACTACAAGGAAGCCCAAGACGGCCAGATTTTGGAAGAAGGCATCAGCGAGGCAGGGTCTATCTCTTCTTTTATTGCCGCAGGCACAGCCTATACCACTCATAACGTTCCTATGCTCCCCTTTTATACCTATTATTCCATGTTCGGCCCCCAACGCGTAGGTGATTTAATATGGGCCGCAGGGGATTTGAGCGCTAAAGGGTTTCTCGTCGGAGCCACCTCCGGACGCACCACTTTAAACGGCGAAGGCCTGCAGCATCAGGACGGGCATTCGCATCTTTTGACCTCCACCGTACCCAATTTAATTTCCTATGACCCGGCCTTTGCCTATGAAATCGCGGTCATTATCCGTCATGGCATTGAACGTATGTATGAAAAACACCACCGCGTGTTTTATTATATTTCCGTGAGTAACGAAAACTATGCCATGCCCCCCATGCCTGAGAATGTCAAAGAAGGGATTATCAAAGGCTTGTACCGTTTTAGCCAATCCACCAAGACTTCCAACTTAAAAGCGCATTTGCTGGGCTCCGGAACTATTATGAACCAAGTCCTGGAAGCCCAAAAAATCCTGGAAGAAAAATATAACATCTCCACCGACGTATGGTCGGTGACCAGTTACACCCAATTGCGCCGCGAAGCCCTGAATGTCGAACGTGAAAATACCCTCAACGCCAAAAAATCCCTTGTGCCTTATGTCACGCAAGCCCTCCGCCATGAAAAAGGCGTGTTTGTGAGCGCCTGCGATTATATGAAAATCCTGGCCGATTCGATCCGTCAATGGGTCCCGGGACCTTACGCGGTGCTGGGCACCGACGGATTCGGCCGCTCGGAAAGCCGCGAAGCTTTGCGCGATTTCTTTGAAGTGGATACTAAACATATTGTCTGGGCCACTTTGATAACTTTGCATAAGCAAAAACAACTGGGGGGCGATATATTAGCCAAAGCCCAAAACGAATTAAAAATTAATCCTAATAAAGTAAATCCGATGGTTTCGTAGTGTGAGGATATTATGACTGAACTCAAACTTCCTGAATTGGGTGAAAATATTTCCCAGGGCACGGTGACTAAAATCTTGGTCAAAACCGGAGAGGCCATCAAAAAGGGACAAAATATCCTGGAATTAGAAACCGACAAGGCTGTTTTGGAGGTGCCTTCCACTGCCGATGGCACGATCAGTGAAATCCTGATTAAAAACGGCACGGTCATTAAAGTCGGACAGGTGATTTTAAAAATTGGAGATGGGCCCTCCGCCCCAAGTGTCACTCCCCCGGTAAAAGAATCTAAAAAAGATTCCGGCTTCCGCCGGAATGACATAAAAAAGACCGGGAATGACATGGAAACGGACAGGAATGATAAAGATTCTTCACTACAGCCTACGGCCTCCGTTCAGAATGACGACGTCCCTCATGATGACATGGTGACTACAGCCCCTGCTCCGCTCCCGATTCGTCAAGACGTCCCTGCCGCACCGTCGGTGCGTTTGTTGGCGCGCGAATTAGGCATTGATATCGCCCAAGTTACGGGTTCAGGATCCAGCGGGCGTATTTCTAGTGCTGATGTGAAAGCCTATTGCAAAATGCTTAACACCCATCAAGGGGGAGGAATAGCAAACGTCCCGGCACTGCCTGATTTTAACAAATGGGGACCTACACGCCGTGAGGCCATGAGCAATGTCCGTAAAAAGACCGCCGAGCATCTGTCTGTGGCCTGGCAAAACATCCCTCATGTCACCCAATTCGATAAAGCCGATATCACGGAATTGGAAAAGTTGCGCAAAAATCTTTCCCGTACCCAAAAAATTTCCGTGACCCCGTTTATCATTAAAGTGCTGACCGCTGCCTTAAGGGAATTCCCGCAATTTAATGCCAGCATTGATATGACAACTCAGGAGATTATTTTTAAAGATTACGTCAACATCGGGGTCGCCGTCGACACTGACCGCGGGCTGATAGTACCTGTATTAAAAAATGCGGACAAAATGTCTATTCTGCAGATTTCTGATGAGCTGACGGCCATGGCTGAGCGCGCCCGTTTACACAAAACCACTATCGAAGAAATGCAAGGCGGATGTTTTACGATTTCCAACTTAGGCGGTATCGGCGGCAACTTTTTCACCCCCATTATTAATTGGCCGGAAGTGGCCATTTTGGGTGTCTCGCGAGGAGCCATGGAGCCAACATACGCGGAAAAACACTGCTCACCGCGACTCATGCTCCCACTATCTTTGTCCTATGACCATCGGATCATTGATGGCGCTAATGGCGCCCGTTTTATCCGATGGATATGCGAGGCGATCCAACAACCTTTTTTACTGGACTTGAATAAATGACCTCTATAGATTCCCGCTTTCGCGGGAATGACAAAGAATTATTAGTCGTTATAGGTGCCGGGCCCGGCGGTTATGCCGCGGCTTTTTTGGCCGCTGACTTGGGATTAAATGTCACCCTCATAGATAAAGAACCCAATCCCGGCGGAGTTTGCCTATACCGCGGGTGCATCCCCTCCAAAGCTTTTTTACACGTGGCCGCCATAATCAGTGAAGCCAAACATGCCAAAGTTTTTGGTATTGAATACAATGAACCCAAAATAGACATTAATAAACTGCGCGACTGGAAAAAAAGTGTCGTCACCAAACTAACCGGCGGCTTGGGGGCATTGACCCGTGCACGCAAAATCAAATATATTCAAGGAGAAGCCTCCTTCCTTAATTCCCATAGCCTTCGTGTCAAAAAAACAGATGGCGCTACCGAAGAATTATCTTTTCAAAAAGCGATTTTAGCCACGGGCTCCCGTCCGGCCGTCATCCCTCATTTACCTGCGTCCCCACATATCTGGGACTCTACCACGGCGTTGGCAATGGACCAAGTCCCCTCCCGCCTGCTGGTCGTTGGCGGAGGTTATATCGGCATGGAATTAGGCACCGTGTACCATGCCTTAGGCTCCCAACTATCCGTCGTGGAGATGACCCCAGGCCTTTTGCCCGGAGCTGACCGCGACTTGACGGATGTGCTTTACAAACGAGCCAAAAATCAATTTGCCAAAATCATGCTGGAGACTAAAGTCATTAAAATGCAAGAAATCAAAGACGGTATCAATGTCACTTTCACGGATAAAGACGGCCATGAATTTAATGAAGACTACGATAAAGTTTTGGTTGCTGTCGGACGCAAGCCCAATGCGGAAAATCTGGGATTAGAAAACACCAAGGTCAAAGTGACACCCCGCGGGTTTGTAGAAGTCAATGACCAGCGCCGCACAGCTGATTGTGACATCTATGCCATCGGGGACATCGCCGGAGACCCCATGCTCGCCCATAAAGCCTCGCATGAAGGACGCGTGGCCGCGGAAGCGATCGCCGGACACAAGGTGGCTTTTGAACCGCGGGCTATTCCGGCCGTTGTTTTTACCGACCCGGAAATCGCCTGGTGCGGATTAACTGAAATTGATGCGGCCAAAGCCGGCCTTGAGGTCACTGTGGCCAAATTCCCCTGGGCTGCATCCGGACGCGCATTGACCCTCGACCGTACAGAAGGCCTAACTAAACTCATCATTGACCCTAAAACTCAACGCGTCCTGGGAATGGGTATTGTCGGAGTGGGTGCCGGAGAAATGATCGCTGAAGGGGTTATAGCCATTGAAATGGGTGCCGTGGCCCAAGATTTAAAACTGTCCATCCATCCGCATCCCACCCTCTCGGAAACCGTGATGGAAGCAGCGGAAAGCTTTTTTGGCCAAAGCACGCATATTTACAAGCCTCATTCTCTTAAAGAATAAAACAACTTCCACCAGGCGTCATTGGCCTGTCTACAGGTCACTCCTAATTTTTGTACCATAAAATAACGGCAATGATAATTCCGCCGGTAAAAATTCACTAAAAACGCCTTCCAATCTTCTTCATTTTTAATCTGGTCCGCCTTCTCCTTGATCCAATAATCAAACATGCCACGGCTCTCCTGGGGATAAATCATAAAATATTGATACGCTAATACCCCGCCGCACAATAGCCCCGCCAAAGCAATGGGCAGCCATAATACCTTCAACCACTGTGCCGCCGAGAACAACATAAAGCCGGTGAATAACATCATAAAAGGCCATGCGCCGCATATTCTCAAGGCATGCGGCAATTCCTGATAAGTCAAGGCCGAAGGGATGATCCCAATAAAAAAATTAACGGTTAAAAATAAAAGCCAGCGCCGGTTTTTGATGACCGGATTGTCCCCCCAAGAACGACGCAGAAAAACAAAAATTAAAAATACCATGAGGACTGCTAAGGCCGCAGTATCGAGCCCGCTGAAGACGCCTAAATGACGGGTGGAATGCACATAGGAAGGATCGCCGGTAAAAAAAAGAAAATCAGGGCTTAAGTGTAAAAAATAGTTATGCATAAAAATTATAACCAAGTCCCTTATAGATCCAGTGCTTCCTAAAGAATGTAAATAGGCCGGATTAAAAATGCTGATAAGGTTAAACCGGCTGGATAATTGGCCATGCATGTATTGCCACATCAAAGGCAGCAGGGCTAAAATAAACACCGATGCCAAACTAATCCAGGCATGACGCTCTAAAGGACGCCGCCCCCCTTCATAAATCGCCAGCGTACCCATCATTAAAGGTATTTGCAACCTTGCCGGCGGATACGCGTACATAGCGCCGGCAAACAGTACGCCTGCCAGCGCCCAATCCCACCAACGCCTGGAACGCATCAGAAAATAAAGACCCCAAATAGTAAATGCAACAGCAAAATAAGATTCTAACGCAACCCTGGTCACGACCCACGCCCAAGGCGAACAACTGGCGGCCAAGACCACGAGCAGGGCAAAAGATACACCATAAAGCTCTTTAGAAAGAAAAAATAATCCCAGAATACCCACCAGCAATGCGCATACACTATACGCCCTTAGGCTGGGAACAGAAGATCCAAATGCTTTAACCCAAAGGATGCCCGGATACATATAAACCGGCGGTTTATCCTGGCCGTATTCCATCAAACCAAATAGCGGCCAGCGTCTAAGCTCCGCATCACATCCGCTTTGGGCCATACATTGCATAGTGACCGCACAGCTCACTTCATCCACATGAAAACCATAAGGAATGGTATCTAGCTTCCAAAACCGCAGGAGATTCAATACCAAAATCACCACAATGATAAGGCCTAAGGCAATTTTTTTAAACATAGATTAATTAAAAATTATGCAAACTCTGGATTCCCGCTTTCGCGGGAATGACAATAGTAAGGGGATGACACTCCCTAATATTATCATAGCCAAGCGCCTAAAACAAATACGCGCGTATTTTTATTGCTATACGCATCCTTTTTTGTTATACATATCAACATCATGCCTGCCGATGAATGCGATATATCAGTCGTCATCCCCGCCAAAGATGAGGAGCTTCGGCTTCCCCCCTTTTTGCAAACCCTGGTGACTTATGCCCAAAAAAGCCGTTACCGTTATGAATTAATCGTCGTGGATGACGGCAGTACGGATAAAACAGCCGAAGTTGTTTTAAATTTTAAAAAATTATTTCCTCCGCTGATCCTTATCCGGCTTGGAAAGAATCATGGCAAAGGCTTTGCGGTCAAACAGGGCCTTTTATCGGCCCGGGGGCGTATTGTATTGTTTATGGACGCGGACGGCTCCACGCCTGCCGACGAAATCGAAAAAAATTTAAAATTTCTGTCCGAAGGCTATGACATCGTCATTGGCTCAAGGGTCTTACACAACACTACATCCAAGGTCAAGGCCTTGTTCTACCGTAAAAGCATGGGGGCCATCTTTAATTTCTGCGTTCATACATTCCTGATTAAGGACATCCAAGACACTCAATGCGGATTTAAAATGTTCCGCCGTGAAATTGTTCGCCCGTTATGGGAAAATATCCGGCTGCAAGGTTTTGGATTTGACCTGGAAGTCCTGTTTCTGGCACAAAAAATGAATTATAGGATCAAGGAAGTCGCCGTCAATTGGACGCACATGGAGCACAGCAAAATCCATCTGGTGAAAGACTCCTTGATGATGCTGGCCAATATTTTTCAAATCAGAAGATGGCATGGTTAGGTTTTCTCTAGAACACCATCCAGGCGAAGATTGTCCCCCACCTTCCAATGGTGTGCAGCAGCATAACCATCACTGAGTTCCAACACATAGCGGCAGGGCTGATTAGGCGCATAAACCGGACATGGATCTGTTTTACAGGCGGGAACATTGGGGCTTATAAAAACAATCCGGCCTGCCTGGCTGATCCATACCATATCCAAATTAAAACTCATATTTTTCATCCAAAAACGATGTCGGTCATCATAGGTAAAAACAAAAAACATGCCCTTGTCTTTCTCTAAACCCTTACGATACATCAAACCGCGCTGCATATCTTCCGTCTTGAAAACCACCTCAACCAAAACACAATTGTCAAGATGACAAACTTGGGGAGGCACGGCATCAGCGCGGCATAAAGTAGAAACAAAAAAATAAAAACAGAGACACATCGTTCCTTTTTTCATAGCACATGCACTCCGAATTTTTTTAACATCGCGGCCAGCTTGGCTAACGGCAGGCCGACCACGTTAAAATAACACCCCTCGATACGCGGGATAAAAAGCGCTCCGCGCCCTTCGATGTCAAACCCGCCGGCTTTATCCAAAGGTGAAATAAATTTATAATAACGGCTGATCGCTTCATCCGAAAGGCGCGTCATAAACACCTTGGTCTTTTCCCAACCCAGTTCACAACGTCCGCTAGGGACTTCAATAAGGGCCAAACCTGAATAGACCCAATGAGGCTTCGCCATCAATTCTTTAAGATTTTTTTTAGCTTCCTGAATAGTTTTAGGCTTAAGGATAAGACGGCCGCGAGCCGAACACACGACCGTGTCCGAGGCAATGACAATGCCTTGACGCGTACGTGAAGCTACATCACGGGCCTTGCTTAAGGCATTGGTTTGCACCAAATGGGCGCAACCTTTGGATACACGGGTGATCTCGACCACCCGGCCAGGAGAACGTACGACAAAAGGCAGCCCCAATATTTTCATAAGCTTGTGACGCTGGGGGCTCTTCGAAGCTAAGATGAGCTTTTTCATTGGAGGAATTCGGAGATGGTAAAAATGGATTCTAAAGGCACATTATATTGGGCCAATGCCTCACGGGCGCCTTCTTGCCGGTCGACTACACAAATAGCTTTTTTAATCTTGATACCCATCCCGTGCAGCACAACAACCGATTCCACAAAAGCTTTACCGGTGGTGGCCACATCATCAATAATCACCACACTACTGCCTTCCTTAAGCAGAGGGCCTTCCACCTGCTGGCCTTTGCCATGCGCCTTAGGTTGTTTGCGGATAATAAAGGTATTCATGGGACGCCCTGCCTGATGGCTTTGCGAGGCAATGGCTCCCACCATAGGGTCCGCGCCCAAGGTAGGACCGCCGATGGCATCTATCTTATCTTGACTAATCATATCCAGTATAATACGCGCCGTTAAATACGCCCCCGCGGCGCTTAAAGTCACCCGTCTGGCATCCAAATAAAAATCGCTGGTCTTCCCTGACGATAAAACAAATTTTCCCCTGGAGAAAGCCCGGGATTTGAGGATATTCAATAATTCACTTTTGTCCTGATCTATAGAATTTGACATGAATTTAAAATTGCGGGAGTTCCAAATTACGGCTATGGATTTCCACCAACAACATAAGGCGGTATTTTAACAGATTTTTATAATCTTTGTATTCTTTAGCGCTAAAACCGGACGTGGCATGAAAGGAACGGCTCGCCTCAATCTCCACCAAGGTGTTCATATAAGTATCCGTGAGCTGCTCATCGCTGAGTTTGGCAATATCTTGTTTATTTAAAATAGTCACGTCGGACGCAAATTCGGCCATGACCACGGGCGTACAAAACAAAACCATCATCATCGCTAAAGTCAATTTTTTAAACATAGCACCCTTTCCTACTCGTTGTCATTCCAGCTAAAGCCGGAATCTAGAACATATTATTATAATATTATCATAGCCTTATCAGAAATTCTACCAGATTAAAATTTTAGTTTAAGCCCAATACCTGTGGAAGGTCCTTGACCGGTGTCATCTGGCGGATGGTAAAGGTGGCGCCTGTCACCTGCGCGGCATCAATTTCCGTGCCGTTAAAATCAAATTTAAAATCCTCCCCCTCTTTTTTGACCTGCACACTCATCTGCGCAGGGTTTAAGTCAATACCGCCTTTTTGGATAACATTCATCGCCCCATCCGCTGTCCCTAATCGTGCATTGTCCCCAATTTGTTCATTAAATACTCTTAAGCTCATCGGAATATAGGGAGAATCCTCTTGTACAATTAATGCCCCTTCTGGGATACTAGCACGAAATATATTGAGTAATGTTTGATATTCATTGGGTTTTAAGATTGTCCTATACATATCCGGGGCAAGTATCCATGTGTTGCGAAGAATGATAATATTGGATGGTCGAATGATTTTTTGCAACAGTGTGGGGTCTTGTATTTCTCTAATATCTGCATAAAACATTTCAATTTTTATTTTGCCCTTCCATTTCCTTACCTTTTGCTTAAAAATAGGGTGCAATAAACGGTCAGAAAGGACCTGCTTCATTGTCTGCAGGACTGAAAGATGACTATCATAAAACCGTATGGTAATAGTACTGACTTTATTAGGAAATTTTTCTAACGTATCTAAAGCAGTCTCCAAAGCTTGCCTTGCTTCTATAAGGCTACGTCCAGCTCCGATACAAGTAATCGACAATTGAGTAGCTCCACGATTCGCCACACGACCAATCCCTTTCGCAATGGCCCTTTTTTGTTCACCTAAGAGCGGAAAACCTTCATCCCAACTAACATCAGGTGAATGTAATGCTCTATGAATAATGTCTTTAATTTGACCTTCATCTAAACCGGCTTCTAAATAAGGAGTAAACCACTTCTCTGCATTCGAATATTTATTCCCCAACGCCTGATAGACCAATTTTCTAAATTGATCCCCAGCACCTTTTTCCCCTGCCTGCTCCTCCACCTTCATCGCCGCATCCGCTTCAGGACTTGCTGTAAATTCTCCGCTATCAAAATCGCCCAACCAATTTTCTAACAACTCTATAACCCTGTTTAAATTACTTAAAATCTTTTCAATAACATCTTTGTCCAAAGAATGTTGTTTCTTAAGATCCACCAATTGTGATTTAGTGCCTCGCAAAACGCCTAAAGTCTTTTTTAATTTTTCAATAATCTTTATGGCTGAATTAATTTCTGCGTTTTCGTACTCAAGTTTTGAATCAAATTGATCAAAACTACCTAAAAATTCTCTAGTGCTGTCATAAATCGTGTCTACTGTACTCTTAATCTGCTCATCAATTTTGACCCCTTCGCTTTCTAAAAAAAACAAACTGGACACAAGATCATTCACTGTGTTCCGGACATGATGAGACAAATACCAGTTCCGTTCCGGGTTCGATACCCGTTCGATGATTTCATTATCTGTCTTCATCGCCCCATCGGCTACTTGTGCTTTAGTCGTCACGCCACTTGCCTCACGTTCCCCTCCGCTGCCCCGCATTACCAGTCTGTTATCTATTCTTTTTGGGTAGCCAACCCATCCCGCCTTCCCTTCATACTTATATATATGATGCTCTAACTCCATTGAATTAAATTGACCCTGTCTCTTATCGTAGGAATATTCTGGGCTATTATCTATAAACCAGCAATCAGGCCAATGCGCATCGATTCTATTTATATATTCATGGATATTAACACCTTGATTCATTTTTAATAAATATAATACCTTGTTCATCAAGAACATGTGTGGCGAGAAACCCAAATCAAAACTATCCAAATGGGTTATGTCATCTATTCCCATGGGGTTTATAACAATCCTCTTTTCCAACAGGTTTGCGTCAAACTGGCGTAATGTTTCAGCTACTCTACGCGCGTAAGGCTGATTTTCTTTATAATAAAATGCTGATTCCCCCTGGAACCTCAATCTAGCTTCATGAGCAAAATGTTCACTATGCTCAATACCATAAACCCAAATCCTCCAACCTGGACCATGTAAAGTTGTAGCTACATGGTATCCCCTGTCTTTTAATGCCCATACGGTCTCGGCAAAAGCCCGCGCAATTTCCTCGCCATAACTTGCGCCCCCTACCACAATTCTGATATCAGGGGATTGAGGGTCGCCTGCTTCCTTTAAGGCACATGCGATTATCATGTCCATTACTTTCTCGCCAATAAACTTCCATTGTTCCATGTGCCGATCCAGATATGAAAGATGCTCAGTCGCCATGCGAGATGTATCAACTAATATAGGATCCATAATTCCAGATTTTGATAACATCACTCTTGGCTCTTCAACTTTCATCACACCATTAACAGATAACCCGGGAAGTTGATTTATCATAGCCATATTGCCGTCTACATCTACCAATTGAGCTGAAGCTAAAGCAGAAATTTGCGCGGGGCTGATTTGTTTTGGGCCGATCATGGCTAAATTTACATCAATTAATTGGGCGTTGACCCCGCCGGAGAAATACTTCTTTGGCACAACTTGCCCGTCAGGCGTTGGGTCTTCTTTGATATAGTTATAGACGCCCTTCTTAAAGGCTTTTAGGTATTGTTGATAAATAGCTTCGATATCATTAGTTCCCCCTCCCCTTGCCCCTCCCACCAGGGGAGGGGAATTTTTGTACCCTACCCCCGCAATTTTATTTTTATCCGCATAAATTTTATTAAGGATGCTGTCCTTGATCTTCTTTTTGTACCAAGTGGCAAGGATGAGTGAATAAAAGACCTGACGCAGTTGGGCGAAGTTTTTGCCTTCGTTGACTTCACGGGTTAAGGCGGGGATGACGATTTCACGGACGATTTGGGAACCGAGAGCGCCGATGTCGGAACTCCCCCTAACCCCCTCTTTAACAAAAGAGGGGGAATGTTTTTGCAATGATAAGTAATCCTGTTCTAGCATCACCTTCAGATGATTTTCTAATACAAAGGCTGTGCCCCCGTTTTCGTACACCACCGCCTTATCAGGCACTATCCACACTTTGTTAAATGTGTTTATCGGGATATTGGTGGTCCCGTATTTCGCTTGGGCTTTGTCATATACCTTTTGCCAGAATTCTTTTCCTAATTTACTTTCGGGATAAATCAGCGAAGCTGTGATTTGTTTCAAAAGGTAGTCTTCAGCCAAAAGGTCACGGCCCATTTCGGTTTGGCCGAATTCCTGCGGCACGATGCGGTCTTTCTCATACGGGGAAAGATTGACCCAAAGGTCTTTTTCAGGGATGGTTAAGCTGGCTAGGAAGTATTTGATTAGACGGGTGGATTCTTGTCTTAACTCCCCCTGTCCCCCTCTTTGTACTAAAGAGGGGGAATCTCCAGTGTCGACAAAGAAATGAAACCGGAAAGGATTTTGGGGGTCTAATTTAATGCCTTTAAGCACAGCAGGGCTAAAGGCAGGGCTTAACGCCACCATCTGCCCTGGCGCAGGCAATACAAAGTCCTGAGCATACACAGGGCAAGGCCCCATTATGCTTGTGACTGTAAAGCACAAGAGGATATAAATAGAGATACAAGTTTTCATTTATTAATGAAAGTATACCCGATATATTTAAATATTGCCAATTGGTGAGCCCTTTTTTATGGTAATATACAGCATGCTTCAAGCCTTTTTACAGGGAGCTCGGGAGTTGATATTCCCCGACAATTGCCTGCTGTGTCGATCGTTCCTTAATAGCCGCCATCAGCGCCAGCTGTGTACGGCCTGCACGGAGCTTCTGGAATTTAATCCGGCCCCATTTTGCAAGCCAAGTCCGCACCATTTTGCTTTTGATTGTGCCTGGTCTGTGTGTCTTTATAATGAGACGGCCCAAAAACTGCTGCACGCCTTCAAATACGGCTCAAAAACATCTTTGCATAAAACATTTGTCCCGTTAATGATTGATTTTGTGACCCGCCATCAAATACCCGTACACTCATTTGACATGATTGCCCCTGTGCCTCTGCATCCGGCGAGACTGCGGGAAAGAGGATATAATCAGTCGAGCCTGCTTTCTTTGGGCCTGGGCCGCCACTGGGGAATTGCACATACAGAAGATCTGTTAATACGACGGAAGAATACATCCACCCAGACGGAATTAGGCGCAAAACAACGCTGGACAAATCTGGAAGGCGCTTTTAAAATAAACGATTCCGCCTACGTTCAGGGCAAAAGCGTACTGATGATAGACGATTTGTTTACCACGGGAGCCACTCTCCATTGGGCGGCGGACACTTTAAAAACAGCCGGCGCCACCAAGGTTGGAGTTTTGACACTATTATGCACATCCTAAGAAACTATATTTTAAAAGAATGCCTTCAGCCCTTTGTGCTGTCCATCAGTGTCCTGACCAGCGTTTTTCTCCTGGGGTATTTACCGCAATTGGCCAATAAGGTCATTAATGACGGCGTATCCCTGACAGCCATGAGCCAGGTCTTTCTTTATTATATCCCCATACTTTTGGGTTATACCCTGCCGATCGCGTGTCTCGTCACGGTAACTCTGGCCTTCGGCCATATGTCCTCGGAAAATGAAATCTTGGCCATGCGTGCTTCGGGCATCCACCTGCGCCGGCTGCTGATGCCGCTGATTATAGTCGGTATTGCCTTAAGCCTGGTGGTGTATCTTCTCAACGACCGTATCATCCCCGAGGCTTATGACGCCCAAACGCGTATTTTACAGGAAACCGGCTCTCAAAATCCCACCGCTATGCTGGAAGCCGGCAGTTTCATCAACGCTTTTGATAAATATATCGTTTTTATTTACCGTATGGAAGGCGATAAATTATATGGGATAAGAATTTACCAGCCACAACCCAACAAGCCGACCCGTACCACCGTGTCCCAGGAAGGTGAATTTGTCCATGTCCCAGGGCGTGACCAGCTGATGCTCAAGCTTATCAATGGCACAACCGACGAACCTGATGTCAAAAATCCCAATAATTTTTATAAACTTAATTTCCAGCAGTCTTTTATGTACCTGGACCTTTCCAAAAAGAAAGCAGGGCCTGAAAAAAAATTCAAAGCCATGACGCTACGGGAGCTGTCCCGCAAAATTGAAGAAATCCGCAGCCTGTTTATCGACCCGGCCCCGTTGTTGGCCGAATATCATCGCCGCCTGGCATGGTCACTCTCGCCCTTACTATTTATCCTGTTGGGCTTTCCTTTTGCCGCCGTCACCCATCGCAGGGCCAGGTCCGCCAATCTTATATATGCTTTATTATTCGCCGCCCCTTATTACATCATTTCTTTAGCCTGCCAGGGGTTGGCCTCTCAGAATGTTTTTAACCCTATTGCCTTAATGTGGGCGCCGGATGCCCTCGCCCTTATTTTGGCCGTTATTTTAAACTGGAAATTATGCACCCAATAACAGGTCCTTTATGCGTATCATCGATCGGTATATTTTAAAATCCATCCTGACCATTTTCGTAGGGACTATTTTTACTTTCGCGTTTTTGTTTGTCCTCATCGACATGTTCGGCAACCTGCAAAATTTTATAGAAAAAAGCGTCGGATTAGACGTCATTTGTCAATATTATTTTTCCTTCCTGCCGACGATCATCGTGCAGACCTCCACCATGGCGAGTCTCATCGCCGTCATGTTTACCTACAGCAATCTCAACGCTCATAATGAAATCATTGCCATCCGTACCTCAGGCATGAATTTCTGGCAAATCACCCGCCCGGCTTTGGTGTTTGCCCTTTTTATTTCCGCCTTTGTATTTTTAGTGAATGAAAAATTCGTGCCGCAATCCTCGATGGTCAACCAGGAAATCCGCGACACGGAAATTAAAATCGTCCCCTCCCAAAAAGGTAAAGGCAAGCCCCTCATCAAAAACCTTACCTTTTATGGCCTCAAAAACCGCCTGTTTTTTATTGACGCCTTTGACCCCAACACCAATGAATTGACCGGCATCACCATCATCGGCCACGACCGTAAACAAAACATGGTCGAAAAAATTACGGCCATCAAAGGCAAATGGACGGGGATCGCCTGGAAATTCTTCAATTGCCAGGTCACGGCGTACGATAGTTCCGGACCCAACATCTCCGGTCCCATTAAAATGTCGACGGAAAAACTGATGGACATCAAAGAGACACCTAAGGATTTTCTCAGGCAAAGGATGGATGTGGCCTCCATGAACCTCCAAGAGCTTCATAGTTATATCAAACGTTTCTCCGGCAGCGGGGCGCTTAAGACCCTCAGCGACTTGCGGGTGGATATGCACCAAAAAATCACTCTGCCTTTGCGTAATTTTATTATTGTTTTAATCGGATTGCCTCTTGTGCTGATATCGGGAGGCAAACGCCGAGGCATGACATTTACCTCTATTGCCATTGCCCTGGCCATCGGATTTCTTTACTACGTTGCAGACGCGGTAGGTTTGGCCCTGGCCAAAGGTGGGGCCTTATTGCCGTGGGAAGGCGCGTGGCTCACCCCCATCCTGTTTACCCTCACAGCGCTCTTCGTTATTTTCAGGAATTTTTAATACGAGATTGTAAATTGATTATTAATACTATGTCATCCCGACGTAAGTCGGGATCTTGTAAAGATTCCGGCTTCCGCCGGAATGACAATCTATAAATAACTAATTTAACAATGTACTACGGACTGGGGGATTGCTTGTGTTTAATGTCCCTGCCTTCGACGATATAAATAACCTCTTCCGCGATATTGGTGGACAAATCCGCAATACGCTCAAGGTTGTGGGCGATACGCATCACATGCAGGCAGCGGGGGATCACGTCCTTCTTGCCCCGCATCAGTTCAGTCAGGTCTTTGAGTATCTTCTCACCGGCCTCATCAACAATATCATCCCCATTACAAACGGTATTAGCCAAGGCAATGTCTTCATTAACAAAGGCATTGATGCTCCCTTTGAGCATCGTCATCGTGCTGTCCCCCATGATCTTTAATTTATCAGAAAGGCCATTCACGGGATTCTTTAATAAAAAAAGACCGCTTTCGCAGATATTCACGGCATGGTCTGCTATGCGTTCAAGGTCCTTGTTCATCTTAATGATCATAATGATCAACCGCAGATCTATGGCCACCGGTTCATACTGGGCGATTAACTCCACGCACATCCTCTCAATCTCCCGGTCATAGTCATCAGCGGCGGGCTCATTGGTATGAATGACCTCTTCCAATAAATCCATGTCTTTATCCAAAATCCCCCGGATGCTCCTGCCCAGCATGTCTTCCACCAAGGAGGCGTCTTTCAAAAGATAGTTTTTAAGTTCTGATATTTTTTCTCTGAGCATATTTTCTCCTAGATAATTCAACTCCCCCTTCCCCCTCTTTATAATAAAGAGGGGGTTAACCGAACCTTCACTTTATAATAAAGAGGGGGTTAACCGAACCTTCACTTTATAATAAAGAAGGGGTTAACCGAATCTTCCCGTTATATAATCCTCCGTAATTTTACTCGACGGTTTCGTAAAGAAATCCCTGGTTTTGCTAAATTCAATGAGCTGCCCGTGCATCAAAAACGCGGTTTTATCCGAAACCCTGCCTGCCTGCTGCATATTGTGCGTGACAACCACAATCGTGTATTCATCTTTTAATGTGCCCATCAACTCCTCAATGCGCGCGGTGGCGATAGGATCCAACGCCGAGCAAGGCTCATCCATTAAAATGATCTCGGGATCAACCGCGATTGCCCGGGCAATGCACAGCCGCTGCTGCTGACCACCGGAAAGCGACATGGCGCTTTTACCCAGATGGTCTTTGACCTCATCCCATAAAGCCGCACGCTTAAGACTTTTTTCCACGGCTTCACTGAGAATACGACGGTCTTTGATACCAACGATCTTAAGCCCGTAAGCAATATTCTCATAAATGGATTTGGGGAAAGGGGTGGATTTCTGAAATACCATCCCCACCTTGCGCCGAAGCGCCACCACATCCGTATTTTTATCATAAATATCAATCCCGTCTACTAAAACTTCGCCTTCCACACGGGTTGAGGGGATCAAATCATTCATGCGGTTAAAAATACGGATCAACGTCGATTTGCCGCAGCCGGAAGGGCCGATCATGGCCACTATCTGATGGGGCTCAATGGTCAAGGAAATATTCTTCAGCGCCTGATTCTCGCCGTAATAAAAATTCAAATCTTTGACTTGGATGCTACCTTTAATATCCATAAGCATAATCCATATTTTGTCATCCCGACGAACGTCGGGATCTTTTAAAGATTCCGGCTTCCGCCGGAATGACATATTTTTATTGTTCGGGATAACACTATACTATTTCCCCGATGCCCAGCGGTTGCGGCGCATGACGTAAAACTGGGCCCATCCGTTGATGATCAAAACCATTAAAATAAGCACAATCGCCCCGGCCCAAGCCTGACGGTGCCAGTCATCAAAGGGGGCAATGGCATAAGTAAAAACCTGCAGCGGTAAGGCCGCAATGGGTTGAGTCAATGAACGCTGCCAGTAATGGTTGCCAAACGCCGTAAAAAGAAGCGGCGCTGTCTCGCCGGCGACCCTTGCCAAAGCCACCATAATTCCCGTGGTAATGCCCGCCAGAGCCGAAGGTATGACGATATCCACCGTGACCCGCCATTTGGGAACTCCTAAAGCCAAACCTGCCTCCCTCAACTGGGAAGGCACCATCCGCACAAATTGTTCGCTGGTACGCGTAATCATGGGGATCATCATGATCCCTAAAGCGAAACCACCGGAAAGGGCTGAAAAACTTTTCAACGGCAGCACGCAAACAATATACGCAAATATCCCATAAACAATCGAAGGGATACCGTTCATCACGTCAGCCACAAAACGGACCACCTGCGCAAAATTCTGATGGGCATATTCGCTCAGATACACCCCGGCCCCCAACCCTATCGGCACTCCGACACAAACGGCCAGCCCCAGCAAAGTCAATGTCCCCACAATCGCATTGGCCATGCCACCGCCCTTTTCACCGACGGGTTTCGGCAATTGCGTAAAAAAATCCCAATTCAACGAGGAAACGCCCTGAATGAACAGATGAATCAAAATAATAAAAAGTATAAAAAGTATAGAAAGAGCGCATAAGGACAACACATAGACCATGACACGGTCCCATATGGCCCGGCGGAAACGCGTCTTCTCAAAAGATGTATATATAAGATCCTTTAGAGATTGCTTCGCTTCGCTCGCAATGACACTGGATGAATTCGCATTAACACTTGACAGAGAGGGATTCATCTAATCTCCTGCGCAGGCCCTTTGGTGACAGACCATATCAAAATCCGGGCCAATATATTAACAATAATGGAAACTAAAAACAACACCAACCCTATTTCGATTAAAGATGACAAATACATGTTGGTGGCCGCTTCCGCAAATTCATTGGCAAGCACGCTGGCCAGGGTGTAGCCGGGAGAAAATAAGGACGCTGTTATCACCGCCGTATTACCGATAATCATGGTGACTGCCATGGTCTCACCAATGGCCCGACCCAGGGCCAAAATCACAGCCCCCAAAATTCCCACCTTGCCGTAACTTAAAACAATGTCGGCAATCGCCTCCCAGCGAGTAGTGCCCAAGGCATAGGCGCTTTCCTTATAAACGCTAGGAACAGCCAGGATCACTTCACGAGACACTGAAATAATAAACGGCACAATAATAATGGCCAAAATAATGCTGGCGGAAAGAAAACTCACCCCATAATTAGGCCCCTGAAAAAAAGGCAAAAACCCTAAATATTTTCCCAAAAACGGCTGAACCGTGGTGCGCATGAAGGGTACTAACACAAAAATACCCCACAGCCCATAAATGACGCTGGGAATGGCCGCCAGAAGGTCCACGAGAATAGATATGGCCTTGGATACCTTGGGTGGCGCGTATTCCGCCAAATAAATGGCCGCCCCCACTCCGATGGGAACAGCCAGTAAGAGCGCTACCAAAGAGGTGACACAGGTGCCAAAAATAAACGGTAAAGCTCCGAAATTTTCAGCGACCGGGTCCCATGTGCTATGGAACAGAAAACCTATCCCAAATTTTTTTAAAGTCAGATGCGAAGCGAAAACTAATTGAAAAAAAATACCAGCGACAAGTATCAGAATGGAGATGGGAAAAACCGCCAGTATTCTTCTGAACACTATGTCGCTGGTATCTTGTCGACTCATAAAACTATGGGGGCCGACACAAGGTCGGCCCCTACACCCAATATTTAACACTCGGCCTACGCCTAATATTTTACCTGTTCGAGCTTCTTTTGAATCAATTCTACCACATTAGACGGAAGCGGCGCATAATCTAATTCTTCGGCATATTTCTGACCTTCTGTGACTGCCCATTTGATGAAATTCACAATGGCTTCACCTTTGGTATGGTCATCCATTTGCTTGTAAATCAAAAGCCAGGTAAAACTTACAATCGGATAAGCTTCGGGATTTGAACTGTTGACCAGCGAAACCCTGAAATCCGAAGGAATAGCGGCCCCATCCGCGGCTTTGGAAGTACTGGCCAAGGTCGGCTCAATGTAGGTCCCGCTTTGATTTTTGATAAAAGCATAAGATAAACCATTTTGCTTAGCATAAGCTAATTCCACATAACCGATGCTGCCGGGTGTCTGCTTAAGCATACCAGCCACCCCTTCATTACCTTTGCCGCCTAAACCAAGAGGCCAGTTGACTGATGTGCCTTTACCAACCCTGCCTTTCCATCCGCTGCTGACGGAACTTAAATAATCAGTGAAGATAAAAGAAGTGCCGCTGCCATCGGAGCGATGGATCACCACAATGGAGCTGCCGGGAAGATTGACCCCGGCATTTTGTTCGGTAATGCGCGGATCGTTCCACTGGGTAATTTTACCTAAATAGATATCGGCCAAAACATCGCCGCTTAATTTAAGCCCCTTGGTGACGCCTTCAACATTATAAGCCACCACAACCGCACCCATGACAGTCGGAATATGGTAAATACGGCCCGGCGCTGCCGTAAGCTGATCCATTGACATAGGCCCGTCAGTGGCACCAAAATCTACAGTTTTGGCTGTAATTTGCTTGATACCGCCGCCGGAACCAATGGATTGATAATTAAATGCAACCCCTGGGTTAGCCTTGCCATATTCATCAAACCATTTGGAATAAATGGGATAAGGGAACGTGGCTCCCGCCCCGTTAATAAGGACTGACTCCGCAAAGGCAAATGTTGCCCCCACAGCCAACGCAACCAGTAAGGCTAAAACTTTTTTCATAAAGAATCCTTTCTTTAGGCTGACACAAGGTCGGCCCCTACGAATTAGAATTTAAAATTCAAATCCATTTGGAACAGATTTTCAGGAGCTTTAACTGATGGACTTGTATTTGTTCCGTTAGCACTTACACCTTGAATACCAGGATCAATTTTGTAAATATTGCTGTGGAACCAAGCCATGGTGAACCAAAGATTCTTCATCAAGCCGATATCCAGTTCACTGCGCCAGCCCTTAACATTGGTTTGCCCGGAATAAAAGTCAGCATCGGGTAACACATCTAACCACGCGTCTCTTCCAAGGACCTTATAATAGGAGGCAAGTTTCCATGTCCCCCAGCCATTAAGACTGGAATTACCCATATAGGCGCCAGCCATCCAAGCCTTATTCTGTCTATTTCTACCGGTATTTACAGGTACATCCTTGGAATTAGAAGTATTATCAGCATAATCTCCAAAAATACCTATTTGAGGAATAAATATAGGAGAAGGCAACATTTCTCCAAACGGATCATTGATGCCCATATCTGCCGATCCAACAATCACGTCATTAAAATTGTAAGTCAAGCGGCCCCCGCCGCCAGATGTTGTTCCTGAATTAATCCCCAGGCCTTCGCCAAAACTTAAATGGGATGGATTGCTAATGTCATACCATGTTACTGCGCCTTTGTAATAAATATGCTCAGTTAAATCACCTTTAAGACCACCTTGAGTTACTAACATATACGGATCTGTTTTAAGAGCTGCGGTGGGAGTCGCGGCATGAAGGTCAAACACATCCCCCTGTATCCATGGTGTTATATACTCATTAAGTTTCTTTTGAAGTTGAATGCTGCCGCCTTCAGGGGTAATATTCGGATCCCAAAAGAAGCTGCTGCCTGCACCACCGGGACCAGGCTCCCAGATAGGATTGTCCATCTTGCCACCCATTAGGGTTGCCCACGAAGCAGGCGTATAAACAGCGTAAGCCTTATTAAGGACCACATCCGCCTTGCCAAAAGTGTCCGTAGTGGTATTCGTAAGGCCATCTGTTTTACCATTCCCGCCCAAGGTTAAGTTATTACTACGATTACTTTCACCATCGGTTGCGATACCTACAACAAGTTTGACTTTATCGTTAATTTGATCTTCAAAATTCAAACGAGCACGGATACGGGCCCGATTTTGGTCAAAATTATTACCGCTGGCAGAACCACCGGGAGCCTTCCTGACCTGAATCTGATCACGCAGACGGAAATCTCCGGATATTTTAAGACCACTTACCCAATCCGGAAGCATGGTTTTAAAAGTTTTTTCCTGGGAGTTTTTCTCATCAGAAGTAATTTCACCTTTAATCTGTTGAGCTTCTTGACTGGTTAAAATCCCTTTATCCTCCAGTTTCTGGATCAGCGAATCTACTCCACTGGTGGCAGCCAAGCCTAATCCCTGCCAGGCAAAAAGAATTCCGGCTGCTAACATTAAAACAATTTTTTTCATGACTCCTCCTCAGTTGATCTTGTTTTTATTAGGCTGCCTTATATATTAGACTGCCTTAAGTGTATACGACGAGTGTGACAAAATCCTTAAGAAGCTGTGAACTTTTTGTGAATTTTTTAAAAAGGTTTTCTTCAAGCCGAAGACAAAACAACCTGTTAATTAAGATTAAACATTAACTCAAAGGCGCCGTTGACTGTTAAATTGGATGTAAAACAGACAATATTAAAATTAAATCCTTTAAATCCATCAGGCATATTAGGGAGAGCGGCTTCCTGGATACTCACAGACCCTGCGTTTGATGCCCCTGGAATAAACTGAGGCTGAAAATTCAGGTCAATCCCCCCCGTTGACCTTTTTCCGGAGGAGACCTGGGCTTTATTCACAGCGGACACGACCTCTTTCACATATGCCAGGGTTTCTTGTACCTGCGCATCACCATTTTGCCATCTTTCCCTTGTGGTGTTTGGTTGAAAAGATGACGCATAAGGCTCATCAGCCTTAACAGCAAGTTTAGGGTTGACCGCGTTTACTGCGGCCTCAACGCTCCCGTAGAATTGATTTAGAACGTCTTGTATGGATGCGCCCCCGTTATGATTTAAGGGACTGTCCCCAGGGTTTAAATCAGGCCATTCGCTTCGTTCTACTATATACTTTTTGACTCTCTTTTTTCGCTCATCAGAGACTTGCTCCCTTAAAAGTATGAGCACTGGGATGAGTAAGTCTCCTGCCCAGTGCATCAGTTGCGGCTTATTTACAGACGTCTCCAAGGCGTCAGAGATCTTTGAAAAGATTTCTACGGCATCACTACCCAGCGTATAGATGCCGTTGGAGGCCGAATGCATGGCAAATAAATCCTCCAATGAAACCTTTCTTTCTTTCAGAAAAGCTCTGATAGCTTTTTCGTCGCCTTTCTCTAAGATTTTATTTACCGTAGAATCGCCGGTAAGGAAATAATCCGTATTGACAGCACCCACAAAGGGCAAATCAGAACTTGTTACCTTTGAGGTCATAACAGTAATATGTGCGTCTGGGGCATCATGCATCGGCCCAAAACTAGGGGCCTTGGCAAATACCAGGACATCCCCTGTCTTGCCATTCTCCGCCATGCTCTGCGCGGCACGGATGCCGTCGATAAGGCGAAAATCCCACAAATTAGGATCGGGGATGACATCATTCCCAATAAATTCAAACACTCTCCTTTTATAGGCCTTCTTTATCATCCTTAAAGCATCCAAATAAGCATAGCCGCTGCCTTTGCCTCTTGAGGGCAAGACGTAAACGTCAACGCCTCTTCCTATCAATTGGGCTTGTATGGCTTGAAGGTGTTCTTCAACGGCCTCGATGTCTCCCCTGTTTTCACAGACGATAACTACCGCGTCAACGCTTCTTGTATGAGGATTAAGTTGTGCCTCAATCGCTTTCCTGCCTTCTGCCTTGACCAGATCAACATTCTTTTGCTCCCGGGACCTTCCATTTTTATATGTGCCGTAAGGATCAATTAATTTATCTAGTTGCCTGTCAGCTTTATCAATGACCCTGTCAACATTCCTTCCCCATAAAAAATTGAGACTTTTTAGATTGGGAATCCAAAAATTAAATACGGTGTAAAAAACGGAAAATAAAGACATAAGGCCAGACACAAAATCAAATTCAGACCTCCCTGAAAGATACAGATAGGATGAAAGAGCCAACTGCAAAGGCGCCAATAAACTGAACATCATGCTGCGGAAATCGCGCAGCTTATGATCTTTAGCATCTTCCGGCAGTTGGGCTGAATATATAGGTATGCCCCCTGCTATAACTTGTTTCAGCCTTTTTTGGCTTTCTTGAAAAATAGCTTTAGGGTCTTTATATAAACCCGGCAATATCTCATTACCTAGATGTAATAAGCGGGGAATGCCCAATTTCAATATTAACTGCAATCCCCACCTTACAGGATCGTAGAAAAATATCTTCCGCGCTATCCCGTATAGCAATTCCCTCCCCCAATCTTTTTTCGGAAATTTATACGTCATGAACTTATCAATGGTCCCGCGGCATTTCAGGACCAATAAAAACAGCTTCGCGTATCTCATGCTCTTGATGATCGTATTCTTGTCTTCCATGAGACTCGCGCGCATAATTTCCGCCTGCGGGTCCCTGCTCTTAAGCAACGGTTCATTGGCCAACCGCTGGGTCAAATATAATACCGTCTCGTTGGCCACCCTAAGAAATCTTTTATAACTGACTTGATAAAACTTGTTGTACGGCGCTTCCTGATAAAATTTCTGGTCCTCCGTGTCCCTGATCAACTCCGGGCTATACCGCATTGAACTGATCTGCTCAAAGATATGGTTGAGGATGAAGTTTAGATCGCTACTCAACTTTTTGAAAGGAATTGGCGTCTCAGGCTGAGACCAGATATGTATGCGTTTTTCCCATTCTTTAAAGGGATCTATCTCCTTTGTCTTTGGCTCCTCTGCCAGCGCCTGCGCCGCTAACATGGCATGATTAGAACCGTTATTACCGTTGTCTGTAGTTGTATCTCTTAACGTCCCTTCATTCAAATCCTTGACTAAGGTACGTAAATCGGCCGTAGGCAGATAAATTGAATTGCGATAGAGAGCCAGTATGGCTTTAATCCCCCCATATACGCCAAATAAACCGGCAATCCAAAAAACGTATTTCACAATACTTGGGAATGAAGGTAAGTCCCTGTTCAGGTTATTAATGTGCTCGATATCGAATTGATGGATAAGAGCTGTGAAGTTCTCCAACAACCTCTTGTTTTGAGTATCCGCATGGTTTCTCAGATAAGTCTGAAATGTTCCTTCAAACTCCCTGGGGTCGTGCTGACTTTGTGATTTTTGGGTAAGTTCATCCAAGTTTATTTCCGGCTCGGTAATATGATTGGTCTTTGACGGCAGTTGCTGAGAGTATTCCGGCCATTGCCTGACAGCCTCCAGCGCCCATTCTACGGCCACCTTATGGACCTGCGCTGTTCTTATGGGGTAGTTTCCGCGGCGGGGATCATCGCGGGGGTCATCGAGGGAACTCAATTCTAAGGCGGAATAAATCGGAGGCTCAAGAAGCGCATTCAGCAGCGCCTCCTTTCCGGTCTCCTTGTACATTTTTCTATTGCCGGCCCGGAAGATCCGGTTTGTGGTTGGATTGTCAATAGTTTGCGCGTCGGTGTAAACATTGTCCTGCCAGGAAGGATTGTCCCTGATCGTGGCGCAGAGACGCTCATCTGAAGAATTTAAATAAACCTTCCGGACCAAAAGCCGGCCTGATGGATCAGACATCAAGCGCGACAGAACAATGGTGCGCAAGGATTCATCGAGGTTGGAAAGCTGAAGAATTCTGACTAATTCGGCATTCTGAGATTTACCCACATAATCTTCCTGTTGATCCGATCCCAAGCTTTGGAAATAGCTTAAGGATCCGGACGACCCTGGCCTTCTTGCCAAATAAGTAAGATCCAACACAGGCCGGCCATTGTTTTGCGGAGAGGGATTATCGCGTATATAATTCCGTGTCATCCCTTCGGCCAAAACATACAGATCATGGTCCAGGTACTGTTGCATTCTTCCCAGTTGCGGTGAGGTATTTAGGAAAGTCATGTTTGCCACTGTTAACTTCTCAAAAGCAACCTTTGTGTTAATGTCCTGATGCCAGGCGCCTTTAGGAGGTTTTTCAAACAAAGCCTTATTAAGAGTATTGGGAAGATTCTTCACAGCCAATTTGCTCATAATCCAAGTCCTGGCCAAATCCCTTATAACAGCAGCCTGCTGGACATCCGGATGATTTGTATAATAAACATTAAACTCATTATAAATCCCGGCAAGGTCCCCTTCGGTCCAGTATTTGCCCTGCAATAACGGGGCCAAGCCGATTGAGTCCGGGTTGGCGGCAAGCAGGGTCAAAAAAACTGTCTTTGCCGCTTGAGGCGATACGTCCGAATAAGTAGAATCAGGAGAAAAATTATCTTCAGTGCGGATTTGAAGTATTTTTGGGTTGTTGGTAAGAATATCTTCGACCGATTGATAGCCAAGGTCAAGGGCTTCCCCATTACCTGCTTTCGAGGCTTTAACGATCAACTGAATAAAGAACCGCAGGTCTTGACGTTCCTGAACCATAAATCTAACAATCTGTTCTCTGACGTCCGGGGCAGGTGAAAACATGATCGTTCGTATAAGAGCATCCACAGAATCCTTTGTGTTCGGATAATACTTGAGCATCTCCAAGACTTCCATACGGTTAAGAGGATTGGTATCGTTAAGGCCTGCGCCTATAAATGCCTGAGGGTTAACAGTAGGTACCGCATGGCTACTGTAGCCCCTTTGAGGTGTCTCCACGCGACTATCCTGGGCCTGAAGCCCCCCCACAGCCAAAGCAGTCCCGACCGCGAATTTACCGATATTTCTTAAAAACCCTCTGCGCGTCTCATTACTCAACATGGCTTTATCTGTCTGGGGGGCCGGACCTTGCTTCGAGGTTTCTATCCGCACTCCCATTTTCTTTAAAACTTCTACTTCCCGTAAATATTTCGTTTTAAGACCAACCAGTTTAATGGACAAATCCGCTATTTTTTGACGTTCGGGGTAATACTGATACTGGACAAAGACCTCCGGGTCATTACCGGCGAAAATTTGCCAAACTCTAACAGCATCTTGGTACTCTTGTTGCGCCGATGCAATTTCCCGGGCATAATAATTGATGTTATCAATAGCTTGCTTGGCTTGCGTCCCCATATCCATTCTCGTTTTCTCGACCTTAGCTTTAGCCGCTTCAAACTGTGAGGCAATAATTTCCTTTTCAAGTTTGCCCTGTTGATTGATGACCGGCCAAGAAAAACGCATGACCGGATTAAAACCCGGGGTCGAGGTTGAAACGCGGTCAGTACTCCCCCCCAAAGGTTCGTAGGGCAAACTGCTTATATTCACATCCGGGGGCGTCATTATTGCACCAACACCAAGTGTCGGTAAATTCTTTACATGATTGACTGTTAACGACTTAATTTGTATCTCAACATCCGCCCGGGCCTTTAGCAGACGAGGGTCCTTGCTGTTTGGCCCCGTAGCTTGCGCGATAAGTCCTTGAGGATCTGAAACACTTGAGAATGTCCCTTCCGTGAATGGCACATCAGCGGCCATCGTCTGGCCTGCCGCTGTATTTTGACCGGTTAAAAGATTAAGTGTATTGGACCAAAAGCTCTCTTGACGCTTAAATTCTACGGCATCGCCATCTGCTTTATGGACCTGTCCCTGGAGCTTTATCGGCAATGTATCATCTTGCGCAATGACACCAAGGGAGGTGGCGATACCCGCTTTTTTCTGTGCTTCATTTAAATCCCTGAGCAGTGCGTCTTGTATCCGGATTTTCTGCTGTGCGCCATAAAGCTCAATTAATGCATCATGGGCATTCTCGATCTGCTGTACATGGGCCGTTTGCAAAGTATAATTTAAGGAATTTGTTCCCGCGCGGGCCAGTGCTTCTTCTTTGGCTATCCCTCCGCTCACCAGATGGATAAAATCGCCAAAAAACTGTCCAAAAACAACACTCCCTATATTGGCAAGACGTCCATATGGCGTGACTCCGGCTGCGACGCCATTAATTAAAGCATCGGCCCCGACCATACCGGAAAACTTACCATTCCCATTCCCAAACAAACTGCCTGTAATACTAAATTTTTTGGCCCTGGGAAAGCCTTCCGCAATTTTACTTTGCCAATATTGATGAAACTCATTAATGAACAAATATTGATTTTGGTCGACCATTGGATCTATTTGCGTAAAGCTCAACACAGGGCCCTGGGGAGGATAATAGGCTGGCGGCGCTGCAGGCATATTGGCTTGAGAGGTTCTATTCGACATAAAGAGGCTGGTGGCATATCCCTCAAGCAGGTCAGGTGGCGGCGGGGGCGGAGATCCCACTAACACCGTCGAAGGTGAATTTAAATGGCTTGCCGATAACAGGGCCTGGGCTTGTTTTTTTTCTTGCTCGGTCAATAAGGTGACTCTCACCCTGTCCTCCGGTACCATGGGGCCGGGGTGTAAAATATGCATGGGGTCATAGACTGTAACCTTGACAAAATTAAGCCCTTCCAGGGCTATGGATGGGCTATGCGGACTTGGGAGAACAGCCGTCACTTCACCTAATAATCTTCCATGGTATGTGCCTACTTCTACAAAATCTCCGACGTGGGCCTTAGGCAGAATGATGGAGAGTTGATCGTCTTCAAAACTGCCCAGAAAAACCCGGTCCTTAAGGACCCGATAAAGGCCGTCACCTTCTTGAAAAACGTTTGAACCATTCTCGCCGGACCAAACAATAACGCCGTCTGCGTCAGCCTTAACATCCAGCCGGGCCATTTGATCCCGGAGTTCACGTGCGTCCGCTATCAATTGGTTCCTGGAAATGGCCAGATTCGCCAATGTCTTGGCATTAATGGGAGTCCCGTCTGCCAGAAAGGGATGACTGAGCTTGATATTTATAGCTTCAATACGGATGAGTTTAATATCGAGTTGTGTCTCAAGAGGTCTAGGGTCCCCCTGGGCAATGGACTGTCCCTGTTTTACCCAGTCTCCCTGGTTGACCTTCAATCGATACGACGTGGCCGCAGGGGCCGTTTTGGTATATTCATTGATTTTACCGACGAAGGTATGTGTTGTCGCGTGACCCGCAAAATGAGGGAGTGTGAAATTATTAGTCGGGCCTAAAAATTGTACATGCAATTTCAACTGTTGGCCCAATTGTTCCTCAGATATAGGCGCCTGCGGCGTCACTATAATACTTAGATATCTGGTTTGCAGCTTAGATGACAAATCATAATTAAACCAAAAGGTGCTTTTATTCACAGGAATTTCAGTCCTGTGAATATCCTGCAGAGTGACGGCCATATTTTCAAAATACTGAACATTGTCTGGGATCGGGATATCAAAACGCAGTCTGTCCCTGGTACGGTAACTTAAGATCACAGCCCCCGGTTTTATAGAATCGCCTTCAGCAACATTCACATCATAGACTGTAGAATTATACGGGGCTTTTAATTGGCGAAGTTCCTCTTGGGTCCTTGCATCATCCAATTGTTTTCGCAGTTTCAGAAGTTCTAACTTAGCTTCAACCAAATCCAAGCTGTTACTTGCCCCTTGAGACTGCCCTTTTTCCAAAGTGCTCACTAAATCTTGCTGGATTTGGATGTCACTGGTCAATCTTTCAATATCAAAAGTATTATGACGGTCTTTCACATTCACTAAAGGACCATTAACAGAAACATTCTTTCCCGATACGAGATCAGAAACGACTCCACCGACCCTCGACACAATCTGACTTTCTAGAGGAGTCGGACGCATGAGATAATCATGCGTATAAATGGCTTGGGGAGCCTTTGGCGCCGGGCTGTTGATAGCAGCCCCTTTTTGAGAGGGAATATCCGCCTGTTGTGTTAAAGGGGCCGGGCTAACCGGCAACGCCTGCGCAACTGTTGAGAGCGGCACAACTGCCGACATGGACGGTAACTTTGCCAAATCCTCCGGAGGAGGCGATCCGCTGGGTAAGCCTCCATCAGATCCAACCGCTTTAACCACCTGGGCAATGGCCTGCCTTGTTTCCGGGCCCAGACGCCCATCCTCAACGTGCAAACCTAATTTATGCTGTGCGGCTACAATGATGGCCTCCAACACGCGCCCCACATGGTTCTGTTTAAAAGAACGGTCCCAGTTCCTGGCAACCCAGTTGATATCCACATCATATATTCCGCCTTTTGACGCCGGATTTTTATGCCCGTTCAATGCTATGACATCTTCCAGATGGACAATCTTTCTAATCTTTTGAATATCTTGACGGTCCGCAGGAGTAATCTCCCCTCCAAAACGAAGGATATGATTCGACGCGGCCAGGGCCTGTGCGGGTGGAGCCTTGAATGCCGGCGTGGGGGCCTCCTGCACCAATGAAGCCGTGACTGCCCGAGTTTGATCTTGCGCCAACAACCGGGGCTGAGCCAATCCACCCAGCGACGAAATAAGGGTCACAGCCAGAGCTACCGTCAAAGCCCATTCCCGTAAAAATGACGGAAGGGCCATCTGTGCCGAATTTTTAACACGACTCTTTGCGCTCTCTTTCACAAGCCCCTTATCCGCAGTAAACGGATTATCAACGGCCAGTGCTACAGTCATAGCAAAATTCTTTAACGATAATTCACTGATGGGTTCACTGCCGGAAGCGTTCATACCGTTACGCCCAATAGGCAAAAGTTCGACACGGGCCACGCCAAGCGAGGAACCTGCCGTCATCTGGGCAAAATCTCCTTTGATCGCATTAGCATCAGGCACCCGCAAAGTCTTCATTGCCCTGTCTAAATCCCCAAAGAAAAGCCCGCCGGAAAAATACTTTCGTGGCACCATCTGTTGGGAAATGGGGTCCGTATCCTCACGAATATAGTTGTAGGCCCCGACTTTATACATATGCAAATACTGTTTATAGATCTGTTCTTTAGCCTTCTTGTCCACCCCATCGATCCCGGAAATTTTTTTCTTATTGACATAACAATGAGACAGAACATTTCTTTTTAACATGCGTTTAAACCAGGCCGCCAGGACCATAGAATAAAAAATCTGACGGACAGGAGCAAAATTCTTTCCCTCATTGATCTCTTTTTCCAATTCAGGCAATATGATCTCTCGAGTAATAATCGCAGTTATTTTATGTGTCTCATATCCCCCTCCCCTAACCCCTCCCACCAGGGGAGGGGAACTATGTTTCTTTAAGGCTAAATAATCCTCTTCCAACATGACCTTAAGATGTGTCTGGCCAATCAAGGCAGAATTACCCATGTCATAAACAATGGCACGATCAGGAACGATCCAGACCTTGTTATACGTATTGACCGGAAGCTGGGTTGTCCCGAATTTTTCATACGTTTTTTTATAGACTTGTGCCCAAAATTTCTTGCCCAAACGGGTTTCCGGATAGGTCAAAGAAGAGGCCAGTTGCTTTAATAATTTGTCCTGCTTAAGAAGAGTATTTCCGGCATCAGTCAAGGCTAATTCATCCGGAATGATCCGGCCGGATTCATAGGGGGACAGATTGACCCAAAGGTCTTCTTCGGGAATCGTTAGACAAGTGAGGAAATATTTTACGAGAAGGGACGTTTCCTTCTGTTCGAGCGTATGGTGGTTGCCTGAATCGACCACAAAATCGAGTTCAAACGGCTTGTCCGGATAAACACGCATCCCGCGTAAAACGGGAAGAGAATAGGGAACGGAAAGTTCAAGAATATTGCTCTGCAGGTGAGGCAGAAAAGGCGTGTCTTGGGCTTGAACTCTCTCCAAACTGCTTTCGAACAATAAGAACACTAATAAGCCGCAGATTATTCGAAAAATTTTGGATTTTCTCTTTAACATAACTTTTGCCTATATGACACGGCCACCATATAAATATATGTGCTACGCGTGACAGAATCCTTACGGAGATGTGAACTTCTTGTGAATTTAAAAAAGCCCGATGAATCTTGGATATGTTGAAGTATAAAATGTCAATATTAGGAAATATAGATGTTAATATTAAGTTATTGTTAAGAATATTCTTAAATGAAACTTAATAATCCCCTCATCCTTTCCTTATATGCGTCGGTTATATTGACCCCATGCTTGAACTTAAATCCTATTTATCAAGGCCCAAAATCATCGAAACTATCAAAAAAAATGTCCGTTTTGAAACGGCCAAAATGATCGATATTTTTCCATCCGAAGAAAAAGACAGTCTCATTTTAAAAATTGTCGAAGAATGTGATCTTTGGCTGGCCCACATTAAAGAGCATTTAGCACTCTCGATTGTTTCCCCTTCCCTTGATATTGCTATCCATGAGACAGACTACCCTAAAAGTTTCTACAACAAGGCCCTAAGAATAGGCATATACCCCATTTCCGCCAACCCCATCCACTGGGGGCATCTGCTGGTCGCCCTCTCAGCCATAGCTCATTATTCACTGGATAAAGTTGTGTTCATTATTGCCGGCGATGACCCAAGAAAATCCTGTTTAGCCCCCTGTCAATGGCGGCATTATTTATCCGATCGTATTTTGATGAAATTCCATCCTCTTTTGGCTTACTCCAACATCGCCCGGAACCATAGTTTTGACGGAGAAACAAACATTTTCAGATTTTTAAGTCTCAACCCCTTTCAAAAAATCGATGCGTTTTATATCAGCGGAACGGACCACTACTATCGTCGAAACCCTCAAAAGGCAGATAAGGACACCATCCAAAAACTGGAAGAAAATAGTACACAAAAAATATACGATTTTAATGAGCTCATGCACTCTGTCTCCATCATCTTTGCCCAACGTAAAGGAGGCTCGAATATTCCGGTCAAAACCCGTTTAAATGTTGGTTTTGTTCCCTGTCTTGGTTTTGATGCCTCCTCCACCATGGTCCGCCAAGCCCTTAACGATTACCCTCAAAGCCAATCCCTTGCCCTCTTGCCATATACAGTTTATGAAGGCATCCTCTCTGCGAGAGAAAAATTATTCAATGAAAAAAGCCACTCATTAAAAATGGAGTTTCAGATAAGGAAGGATTACGTTTGATTTGAGAACAGTGCCTATGGTTAATATTTTCATACCTCAATATCCTTAAACCGATAACCGACACCCCTTACGGTTTCAATATAATCGTCGGCCTGGCCTAATTTTTTGCGTAAACCGCGCACATGCACGTCTACCGCGCGGTCAATGATAAACTTCCCTTCTTCCCAGACATTATCCAGAATTTGTTGACGCGACCATACCCTGCCCGGAGAACGGGAGAGAAATTCCACGATATTAAATTCAATAGCGGTCAATTTGACTTCCTGCCCTTTAAATAAAATCTTATGCTTCAATAAGTCAATATTTAAATCACCCCAAGCGCGCACATCTTCTGTGGCCAGGGAAGACTTCTGCAAATCAGACATGCGCCGTAAAATAGCTTTGATCCGTGCAATCAGGACCCTGGGGCTGAAGGGTTTGGGTATATAATCATCCGCGCCCATTTGCAAACCAACCACCATGTCCATTTCTTCACCTTTGGCGGTGAGCATAATAATAGGGATATTTCTGGTCTCCCGGTCATTTTTAAGCATATGACAGATTTCAAGTCCGTCAACTTCCGGTAACATCAAATCCAGGACAATCAAATCCGGCCGGGCAGTATGGACAAATTCAACCACATGGCCGCCATCATACAAACAATCGGTGTTATAATTTTCGGATTGTAAATTATAAACAATGAGTTTGCTGATATTACGGTCATCTTCAACAACTAAAATCTTCTTTTTAACCATGGCGTCAGTATAGGCCACAGACGTGACAAAATCCTTAAAAGAATGTGAATTTTTTGTGAATTTTCAAGAAAGATATGAAGTCAATATGGAGAAGCCCCGAAGGGCAAGCCGGAATCTTGACAATTGGGTAAAACTACAAATTGAGGAGTAAAGGGTCATAGGAATGAGCCTTCAACCTTAATATTTGACCCTAAATGTCGGGCTATCCTCAGGCCTGTGGTCACGTTTATCATACATAGCAGTAGTCGAAACCGCCGCATGACCAAGCCAGTGCTGAACCTTTCTAATGTCCTCACGGTTATTTAACGCATTTGTAGCGGCCGTAGCGCGCAATGAATGCGTTGAAAAATCTTTCTTTATCCCAACTTTTAGCCCGTAGTATTTGACCAACTCGTAAACAGAATTAGGAGCCATGCATTTGTATGGATTGCCGGCCATGTTGTTGCTTATCGATCTAAACAGGGGGGCATTTTGATCAAAGCCATGACCAGAGGCGCTTAAATAATCGTTTATTCTTGTAATAGCGACGGGATGACATGGAACATAGCGTTCTTTTGAGCCTTTGCCCACGACTCGAAATTGCTTAATGCCTTCACGCTCCTGAATATCTTTGATCTTAAGATTACAAAGCTCTGAACGCCGTAAAGCATGGAATAAAAAAGTGGCCAGGACGGCACGATCCCGTTTTCCTTTTAGAGTTTTAGGATTAGGGGCATCCAGAAGATCGTTGGCTTGGGTTGAGCTGATGATGGCTGTAGCGCCTTCGGCGGAGTTAAGTTTAGGCCGTTCGACGCCTTGGACAACGTTGGTCTCAAGGATTTTGTTATCACGGAGCATTTCAAGGAATTTGGATATGGTTGCCATGTGGCGTTTAACGGTCCGGATGGCATAACGCTGATCATCCTTGGGGCCAAGCATGGCGTCACGCCATTTGATAATGTCTTCACGTTTAATTTTCTCAATATCTTCCATCGTTGCTACCTTAAACCAGGAAATAAAATTCGTCAAGTCCTGCCGCTTGCTTGAGCGGGAAGCTGCTGACATGGTATTATCGAGCCATGTTTTGACAAGGGGATGCTCAAGCAGGGCAAAGAATATGTGTGATTTAGGGGTAGAACCAACAGTTGTGCTCTGTAGTGCCATTTGGCCATAACCCCTATAATTTCAGCCTCTTACAAATCACAAAATCTAGTCCTCAAACCATTTCTTAAACACATTTGACAAGAAAAACGGAGCATAAGCACCAAAGATTTGAAAAATAGCGTGCGTTCGCATGGGAAACGGAAGAAAGAGCACGCTAAGACCGGGCAGAAGGCTCATTTGACATAAGGGCACCACAGAAAACGGAATATAACGTACGCTAAGGCCTTAAAAACGGCCTTTCTTAATGGTTATTATGGTTAGAAATCGACATTTTGTCAACATGTTATAATATACATTATAGCATGTTGGAGAAATATTTAAAAATCTGCCCAAGCCGCCGGCCGAAGCAGAACTCTCAAAACATAGCCCTCCCTGTTTTCTAATTGCCTACACAAGCTCGATCTTTAACTGCTTATGCAAAACATCAGCAAGTTTCAACAGCGTATTTAAAGACAGGCTTGTGTTATTAGTATCTTCCAGCCGGGACACAGTCTGCTGGGTCGTCTTTAAGCGCTTGGCCAAATCCCGCTGGCTTAAACCCTGTTTTTGACGGATCTGGGCAATCTGGATGGCCAAGGAAGCGAAGATTTCTTCCTTTTCAAAAGCCTTCTTAAATTCAGGGTCTTTAAGGTCCTCTTTTAAGCGGTCTCTAAAACGGCGGTAGGTTTTCATATGTTATGCCCCCTTCTGTTCATTTAAAAATTCATTCATATAACGCTCTGCCAAAGTAATTTCGTTGGCCGGCACAGCATCGGTCTTTTTGACAAAGCCATGGGTGATAACGACTGTCTTACCATAGAAAAAATACAATAGCCTATATTGATTGGAACCGAATTTAATCCGAAGCTCCCGGATTTTTCCACTGACAACATCCGCATACGGCCGCGGTAGATGGGGCCCATGCTCTTCGAGCTTCTCGATCCACTTTTCGACTTTGGCCTTCACCTTCAACTGTAATGAATCCAAAAAATCATTCGTTTGACAGCGGCCGGTGGATGTTTCAAAAAAGATGACTTCGTACGGATGGCTTTCCATTGATTTGAATATACACTATTTTTAGTGTAGTGTCAAGAAATGATTACGGTTGCCCAACCAAAGAGGCAAAGACGGGCGATTGGCTGACAGGGACAATAGACAAAACTTTTGGCTCAAGACCTTCCATATTACTTAACTGAGCCAGATCCTGTTGGGCGATCGGCAACACCACTCCCCTGCCGTCGCGTTTGATCAACATGGCTAGATTGGCAGAGTTTAAGTCGATACCACCTTTGATCATATTATCTCCATCATGACCAATCATCGCTTCATCTTTAAACTGTTCATTGAAGAAAGCTGCTAGTTTATCTTTTCTTTTATACGAAGCTTCATCTAATATTTGAAGTAAAAGCGGCTCAACTTTATCAAAATCTCTATGATGTACAGATAGTGCTCTTTCTATTGCCAAATCCAAAGCTTCAAAAACAGGAAGCCCCAATAATTCTTTATTTCCCGCTATTTGTTCAAATTGCTGATGAATCACATCTCTAAAATGCATATTTTCTGCATCCTCCTCTTTCATTACTCCTGCGAATTCTCTTAATTGCTCTACCGTCTCAAATCCCAACGCTTTTGCTAATTTCTTATTTCTAGGTTCGTTTAAAGAAAGAAATCGCTTAATTAATAGTCTCTTGCTTTCATCCGTCAATGCCCGTAATGGAACTGGTTGAGGGGTCGTGCGTTCATGATGAATCGTTCCTAACTTAAGATCAATACCTTCATCTAAGAGTCGGCCACCATCAAATTCTAAAACGGTACCTTCTCCTGGAGCCCCAGTATAAAGGTCATTATCTGCAAATTCACGAGCTATTGAAAAGAAAGTATGGTCGTGTTCAGTATCTCGTTTTGACGGATCAATAAATCCACCGTGTTCAAATATAACTTCTTCAATACTTGACCAACGAATTCCATGAAACAAAATATCATCCCTTTTTAAATCATCCCATTGCAAAAGATTTCCTGTTTCTTCAAAATGTAACAATTTACCTGCGTCACTTCTTGCTTGCTCTATCGCTTCATCTAAAACCCTTGGATCTGCTCTGGCTAATTTAGCAACTACATCTACAAAATCAGCAACTCCAGTGCTCTCAAAAAGGAGTGGGTTTTCAGCCAGTTTTTTCATAATACTGAGCCCACATTTAGCGATTACCTGTCCAAATTGAAGCGTTGTAGGCAGATCTGGATCAAGAACTAGCTTTTCCAATAACTCTCTACCTTGCTCCTTGTCCAATAACTCCATAATTTCTTTTAAATTTACGTTTGCTTTGTTTAAATTTTTGATCCTTGTTTTTATTTTTTTTTGATCTTCAGCATCAATCACTCGAAAATTTTCTATAACTTGAATCCAAGATCTGAGATGATTGATTCTTCGCGAAAAAAAACCTGTATGGTCAAATTCACGAAATAATTGTTGCTCACCGATTAATCCACCCAATAATACCGGCAAAGATGCCTCAGTCCTCATCGCCCGATCCCCTACACCCTCGTGCTTATTGACCGTCATAGCTGTATCTTGTTCATCATTAAAAAATTCAGGATTATCTTCTATAGTCCGAAAATAATCAGCTAGCCATTCAATCATTGTATTGTTTTGTTCCTTAAGCCATTGGACAACAAGTTCTGACCATGGAGCAGTAAAAGCTTGAGCAGAAACAATAGCCGGTGTGGTATAGTTGAGAATTACTAACTCAGCTAATTCCATTGGTGTAGCTAACTTCTGTTCATACAATTCTTTCAACTGTTGTATTCGCTCTTGTCGTCCAGGCATCCCTGTTACATCCGGCTTGATCATAACATGCGATTCATCTAGTTTTTCTAAAACCACCTTAAAACCGTTAGAAAAACTAATCTCACGAATATTACTTCCAATCCACTGCTCAGCGCCGTTCCATGATCTAAGTAAGGCAAATTCTTCAGGATCAATCAGAATATCGTTAGTTTGGGCTTGGCCAAAGGGATTTTCTAATCCGGTCTTCAAAACAGGCTTAATAGTCATAATTCCCGTAGTTCTATTATAAAATTCTTGGAAATGAATGAATTTCGAAAAAATTCCTGCTGAACTTTCGACCCTTTCAGGGTCTTCTTGTTGCAAGGCCCGTTCTAGTGTTCCTAATACTGTTTCCATCACATTTAAAAAAAAGGTTTCTTTCTCTTCTTCAAAGTTACCTCGAAGGGGCCGCACAAAAACCCTATTTCTTGTATCAAATTCCGGGTCGTTAAGATAATTACTACCTTCAAGCAAACGCGTCACCAAATCCAAATCCCTTTCTTCGGTATGACGCCAAGAGTCTTCTTCCATTTGGCTTCCAGAAAGATGGATAGTAACGGTATTATCCCTAGACCCAAATCTTTGTTTTATTCTTGTCATTGCCTCACGTACAGACAAGACCTTTTGTCCGATCTTTTCTTTAACGTCCGCGGATCTATTGGAAACACTTTTCGTAAGCGTATCGACATAATCACTCATGGCCTTCAATAAACGTCCTGGCCGGATTGTCATCGCCCGATCGGATATGCCTGCAAATAATCTTTGATAATACGGCGCTTCTATTGAACGCAACCTGTTTTTTACATCCTGCAAATCAACTCCTTGCAGTTTTTGGCGCATATCAGGCCTAAGATTATGTTCTGGATCACGGAAATACGCGGTGAATTCCTCAGAGAAGTCATCCTGATTATAAAAGCTTAGTGAGACCCGAACTTTATTTCTAATATTAATTTCAAGCCCTTCAAAATATGCTTCCACTTTAGATTGATACTCAGGAAATAATTTAAAGACCGCATGATTAAACTCATGTTGAATAACTGATGCCTTAGCGGGGGCAAGGATAATGCTGCCTTTCCCTTCAGAAGCCGTATAGACCTGTCCATCGGCAGAAGGGGCAAGTAAATGCTCATCCAATAAATATTTTAGCAACTGCTCCTCAGGGCCTGTAGCGGCATACTGATCGCCTTCCGTTCTCTCCAGAACTTTAAGGTGTGTATAAAATTTTGCCATTTGGTCAAGACTATAACTGACACCGCCTACCCTGGCATTCTGCCCCAAAAGGTCTTTTATATGGGCAATGGCTTCCTTATATGTACGTGTCTTTGGCTCAGGATCATTGATATCATGATAAAGCATAAGCCTAGGCGTGGTCGGTAAAATATCATCTACATTAATACAAAGTATCGTTATCGGTTGTAATCTTTGATTCTTGTCTCTCAGACGATAAAGCGCATTTTCATTAAAATCCTGAAAATCTGAAAGCTCAGTAAATGTATACTTCTGCGTTGGAAATTCAACAGGCGCAGCTCTTGTCTGTTTGGGGGAAGCTAACACTGCGATCAATAATACGGCTCCTTTTAAAAAATTACGCCTTGAGAAAGCTCCCGGACTTGATTGTATGATCATCGCTTTACTTTCCGCGCCTATTGCTTTAGTCATGGCTATCGTGGCAAGATCTGTGTTTGTTGATAATTCTTCTCTGACAGAAGCCATCTGAGCTGCATTAAATAAATGTACGGTATGGATTACAGATGACACTCCTAAATAATTTGCGGCCATTGCAAAACTTGCAGTCCCACCGGAGAAATATTTCCTAGGAATGGTTTGATTGGTGTACTTATCCACATCTTCCTTAATAAAATTAAACACACCTTTTTTGTAGGCCTTTAAATATTGCCGATAAATAGCTTCATTGGTCCTGGGATCCTGATCCACCCCTTTGACCTTGGCTTTATTGGCATAAATAGCGCCCAAAAGTGATTGCTTAAGAGTACGCTTAAACCAGGTGGCCAGAAGCATGCCGCTGTAGACTTGTCTTAATGGGGCGAAATTTTTGTCTTCATTGACTTCGCGCTCCAATTCCGGAAGGACGATTTCATTGACGATTTTAGAGGCAATGACATGAGTCCTATTGATTGGAGCACTTTGAATGCCGGAATGCTTGGATAGTGATAAATAATCTTCTTCAAGCATCACCCTTAAATGGTCCTTCAAGACATATGCTGTATTGTCTTTCTCGTATACCAATGCGTCATCTGGAAGGATCCAGACCTTATTAAAAGTATTAACCGGGATATTGGTTGTTCCATACTGCCTCTGGGCCTGGGCGTAGACCTTTGTCCAAAATTCTTTGCCTAACTTATCTTCCGGATAAATTAACGAAGCTGTAATTTGCTTGAGCATGTAATCTTGAGCCAATAAATCACGACCCATTTCTGTCTTGCCAAAGTCGTCTTTGATGATGCGATCCTTCTCATAGGGTGAAAGATTAACCCACTGCTCATTATCAGGAATGGCCAAAGAAGCCAAAAAATATTTGGTAAGCTTGACGTATTCTTCTTTCTTTTGGGAATTAGTTAGAGGCTTATCGCCCTTATAAATGATGAAGTCAAACTTGAAAGGATCTTCTGGATGAACCACTATTCCTTTTAAATAGGCAGGGCTAAACTCTGGGCTTAAATGTACCATAACCCCGGGTTTGGGCATAAAAGGCATGGGGTCAACTTGGGCAAATGCTGGCAGCTGAATGGATGAGCCAACAAAGCTTCCCACCAAAATCGAAATCACAATCTTACGCATTTGGTTAAACATTATATACAGTCTCCCCTTTCTACCTCTTTAAGTATGCCATATTTATATATATGCGTGCCAATAATCTGCTCTCAAAAATAGGACTTTTTAGGTATAATCGACCCAAATATCAAGGACACCCCCCATGCCCACAAATATAAAAATCCTTCCCCCCACTGAAATCATTGCCTTTGACCTGCCTCCTGTCCTTAACGCCGGTCACCGCAAGGAACTGTTCCATCCCAGTAAAAGCACCTCCGACATTATTGAATCATTTCGGACACCAATCAATAAAATCACTTTTGTATTATTGTTTGGCTATTTCAAGGCAACAAACAAATTTTTTAATCCTAAAGATTTTCATAACAGCGAAATAGACTTTGTATGCAAAAATTTTAATGTCCCTCCTGATTCGGTTGATTTCAATAAAATTGATGTAACAACATTGAAAAGGCATAAAAGGATTATCCGAAACATCCTTGGAGTCACTAATTTCACGGAAAAATCAAAACAGCTTCTTATGCAGGAAGTGCTGGGCCTTTGTTCAAGCCAAATAAAACCCATAACTACTTTTGACTTGCTCGTCAATTATCTTATGGACAAAAAAATTGAAGTGCCTGGCTATTATGTTTTAGCAAGCATAATCACAGCGGCTTTAAATGAATATGAAAAGAACCTTCTTTCATCTCTCAATCAGGTCATGCCCCAGGCCGACAAGCGCTTTTTAGACAGCCTTTTAAAAGGTTCCGATGCTAATTTAAAATTATTACGCTATAAATTGACGGAGCTTAAAAAGGCTTCTCAATCCCTTCGCCCCACTGGGATTAAAGAAAATATCCAAGGCCTGCTGTATTTCAAAGAATTGTATGAAAAATTACAAAAAGTGTCCTCCCATTTGAATCTAAATATCCAAACGACCCAATATTACGCTGAACTCGTGATTAAATCTCAGACTTTTCAGATGATTAGACGGGAAGACAATAAATATTTACTGTTGGTGTGTTTCATCATCCATCAGTATTTTACCTTAAATGATTATCTGATCGATTCATTAATCCAGTCCAGCCAAAGTGCCCGCAATGCAGCTTCAAAGAAATATGAACTGCAATATTTTATCAATCGGGAACAGCGGCAAAAAACGATGAAGAAAACATTTGAAAAAGCAAAAGGACATTTTATAGCAATGGAGCAAACATTTAAAAACCTTCTGGATATTTTATCTAACGAAGGACGTTCCAGTGACCAACGCGTAGAGGAAGCAAAAACCTTTATCATAAAACATTTATCAGCCAGCTCCCCTTCCATGAAAGATGAAATAACAAAGATTGAATCTGATTTAAGCCGATTAAAAGATGACGATTTTTACGACATCTTGGAATCAACATCCATTAAGCTTCAAAATCGCGTTTCTGAGATTATCAAACATGTTTGTTTCGACCGTGAAAGCTCTAACAAAAAGCTTATTAAGGCTATTGATTATTACAAGAAGAAAGATGGCGCCATTGGTATTGATGCTCCGATTGATTTTTTAAAACCGGAGGATAAAGACGCCCTTCTTGACGACCATAAAAAAATACGCGTGTCCTTATACAAGGTCCTTTTATTCCAGGAGATAGCAAAGGCCATCAAATCAGGAGCGTTGAATCTGCTGTATTCATACAAATACCAGTCATTCGACAATTATTTAATCCCCCAACAGGAATGGGACAAAAATAAAGCAAGCATTATACGCCGGGCAGGGCTGGATGCATTTATAGATTTCAAAACTGTTAAAAATAACCTGGATATTGCCATTAAAACCCATTTTGAGCTGACAAACAAAAATATCAAAGACAAGAAAAATACCTTTGTTAAATTTAGTCCACTCAACAAATTGATTGTAACAACGCCCCCTTTAAAAGAAAAAGAATCCTTGGGGTCCCAAGTCAAGGATTTGTTCCCTAAAGACAGGGACATCTCTCTTTTTGAAATTCTTTCCACAGTCAATAAAGTCACCGGATTTGTGAACAGTTTTCAGCATTTAAAACTAAAAATGCATTGGGGGAAACCGGAAGATACGACATTCTTTGCAGGGATCATTGGATTAGGATGTAACCTGGGACTCAGTAAAATATCCCGCATATCCAATGGCATTAAATTTACCACCCTTGAAAATACGGTCAATTGGCGATTTACAGTAGAGAACATAAACAATGCTAACAAAAAGATTTTAGATGTTATTAATCTCCTAAGCCTCCCTCGTGTTTATCAAAAGGACCCTGAATTCATTCACACCAGCAGCGACGGTCAAAAATTTGGCGTCAGTGTAGATTCATTGAACGCCAGGCGTTCCTATAAATACTTTGGTCAAGATCAAGGTGTTAGCTGTTTGGGCTTCAACGACGAAAGGCATATTATATTTCATTCAACAGTAACTGCCCCCTCCGACCGTGAAGCTACTTACATGCTTGATGGATTAAATACAGATGACGAATTAAATAAAGATGATGGACTCTTGAACCAGAAAAAATAGATATGCATTCAACTGATACCCATGGTTATACCGAAATTAACTTTGCCGGTATGTATTTTATGAAGAAATTTTATGCCCCAAGGCTCAAGAATTTACGCAAACAACGGTTATACTCATTTGAACACCGCTCAGTGTATAAGAGCCTAGGGTATAAGATATTGCCCCATGAACGTCTTGATCCAAAAGTCATTGAAGATGAATGGGATAATATTCTCCGTTTTATGGCAACCATAAAGCTCAAACACACATCTGCGTCTCAACTATTGCAACGGTTAAGCCATTATAGTCGTCAACACCCCCTCTTTAGAGCCATAAAAAATCTTGGCAAGATCATTAAGACCATTTTTATTCTGCAATACATCGATAATGTTGAACTGCGGCAAGCTATTGAAATGCAATTGAACAAAACAGAAAACCTTAACAAATTTTCTAAAGCCGTGTTTTTTGGAAACAACCAGGAATTCACGCAAAGGACAAAAGAAGAACAGCTTAAAGCTGATGGCTGTAAACGCCTTATTCAGAACGCCATCATTTGTTGGAATTATTTATATCTGTCTGATTTGATTTACAAGACAACGGATCCTTTTGAGCGGAGCCGCCTCATTAAGATCATAAAAAACGGGTCTATCGTTGTCTGGAGCCATATAAATTTAAACGGAAATTACGATTTTTCTGATGCTGTGCTTAAAAACTCGATAAATTTTTCTCTCCCAAAATTAGTGGATTTGGACGTGGCTTAAATTGGGAGCGTGTTTTGGGCTTAACTTATTGAAAATAGGCACATTAATCAAAATCCTATGACCCTTTACTCCTCAATTTGTAGTTTTACCCACAATTCGTAAAAAAGATCCCGGCTTTCGCCGGGATGACATATAGCTTACATTATCGATATGAAAATTAGCTAGGCGCGCGGGATGAAGAAACTAAAAACAGAACCTTGGCCAACCTCTGATCTGACCGAGACCTGACCATTATGGGCCAAAACAATATGTTTGACGATAGAAAGTCCTAAACCGGTACCACCCAGATCGCGAGAACGGGCTTTATCCACACGATAAAAACGCTCAAATATCCTGGAAATATCTTTTTCCGGTATACCAACACCGGTATCAGCCACATTAATATGAACGGCTTGATCGTTAACACTCATGCCTACCCTAATAAAGCCGCCCTCAGGGGTGTATTTGACAGCATTATCCAAAAGATTTAAGAAAACCTGGGCCAGTCTTTTATCATCAGCAAGAACTTTAGGCAAATCACTGGGGGCATCTACGGATACGGTAAGCCCTTTAGTTTTGATCAATTGTTCCAAGACCCTCAAACTGCGGTCTAAAACAGGCCTAATATCCAGCGGACTCAAAACTATATTCATCTTGCCTGACTCTATCTTGGATAGGTCCAGCAAATCATCGATAAGGGCCGCCAGGCGATTGGAATCCTGATAAATAATGCTTATAAACTCCCGACAAGAGCCCTTGTCCTCCATCGCCCCGTCCAGCAGTGTCTCTGCATAACCTTTGATACTCGATACGGGAGTGCGCAGTTCATGGGAAACATTGGCCACAAAGTCCTGCCGGACCCTTTCCAATCTTCTGAGTTCCGTGATATCGTGAAAAACCAATACCGCGCCTTCAAAAACGTCATTCCTTATAATAGGGGCGGCATTAATCCTCAATATTTGTTCCTGCGGATAAACGGTGACCATTTCCTGGCTAATCAACTTCTTTTTATCTTTAAGGATACGGTCTACCACATCCTGTATCTGCGCGTTTCTGATGACCTCTATAGGTGCTTTGGCTTCAGGAGCAGAATCCACAAAAAAAAGTTTTCGCAGCGACGGATTCATCAAAAGGATTTTTCCTTTTTCATCCACCACCATGATCCCTTCAAACATGCTGGATAAGACGGCATCCAACTTAACGCTTTCCAGCTTGATCTGCTCTATTTTCCATTTTATTTCGTCCGACATATACGACAAGGCCCTGGCCAAATCACCCATTTCATCTTGGGAATAAAAAATGGAGGGTTTTTGGGAAAAATCCCCATCAGCCATGGCACGGGCGATCTTCGCCATTTCATTTAAGGGCCTCGAAACGACAAAAGAAATAACATAAGTAAACACCAGGCTCAGCAAAAATACCAATAACAAAGCACCGGCAATCATTTTCTGCAGGCGTCCTTCAAGCATTTCTAAATAAGAAAGGGCAACGGCATATCTTAAAAACCCATGATTTTGTCCCCTACCAAAAGGAACAGCCATATAAAGCAGATATTTTCTGATCGTAGCACTGTATCTCTTATTAACGCCCAACCCTGTGTGTGCGGATTGTTGAACTTCAGGACGGTGTAAATGGTTCTCAACTTTCTTCAATGCTGCGGTATTCAGGTCACTGTCCCCCAGCACTGTCCCATCCCAACGAATGATGGTGACCCTGACTTGCTGCTGTTGACCTGTCCTTTTAGCAAAAATTTGGGGATCAAAGGACGCTTTAGAGGCGCCCATCTCTTCTTCCAAAAGATCGCGGCCTGATAACAGCTGATGCCGCAGGTGATCTTCCATGCTGCTTTCAACATATATTTTAAGATGGGAAGCAAGATAGAAATAACCGCTAAAAAGGCCGAGGAAAACAGCCAGACAGAATATAAACGTGAGTTTCCAATGCAGCCTAATTTTCATCATTGCCCTGATCGAATCTGTAACCCACACCCGGGACCGTATCAATAAACTTGGCGGCTTTCACCCCAATTTTTTGTCTGATCCTTTTGATATGAGTGTCCACGGTACGTGTATAAATATCAGCATCAACACCCCATACATCTGAAAGCAAATTGTCTCTGGTCTGTACGCGTCCCTGCCTTTGCATCAACGTGACCAAAAGCTTAAACTCCATGGGCGTTAATTCAACTTCTTTGTCCTTAATAAATACCTTGTGCCGGGGAATATCTACGCTCAGTATATCAACGGTCAATATATCCTTATCCGCTGGGGATGTTCTGCCTCTGCGCAAGACCGCTTTGATCCTTAAAATAAGTTCCCTGGGACTAAACGGCTTAACAATATAATCATCCGCACCCAATTCAAACCCCACCACACGATCAACCTCTTCCCCTTTGGCGGTCAGCATCACAACAGGGATATTTTTGAACTGCTCGTCCTGTTTGATATGACGGCACACCTCCAAACCATCCATACCCGGCAGCATCACATCGAGAAGAATAAGGTCCGCTGACCACCTGTCCATTATCTTAAACGCCTCTTCACCCGAGGTGGCTGTCAGGCATTCGAAACCCGCCTTTTCCAGATTATATTTAATAAGTTTGGAAATATGTTTGTCGTCTTCGATGATGAATAGGCGTTCTTTGGACATGAGGTGCATTATACTGGGCTTAGAAATTAACGTCAATGAAACAAAAGTTAAGGAAGATACACGCGCGGCAGACGGTTGCCTAAAGAGCAGAGAATTTCATAACTGATGGTGTCCGCCCAAAGGGCCACTTCATCCACCCCCACAGTCGATCCTTTTTGGGAACCAATCAGAACGACTTCATCACCGACTTGGGGAATATAACCCGAAAGAGTGACTGCAGTGACATCGACAATAATCTGGTCCATCGTCACACGCCCTATCACCGGACAGCGCACACCTGCCACCAAAACAAAAGCTTTATTAGACAAGGAACGTAAATATCCGTTGCTGTAGCCGATGGGTAATACCGCAACCGTAATATCTTCCTTGGCCTTAAACGTATGCCCGTAACTGACCCCGCGACCTTTGGCAATAGTCTGCACGAACATAATGCGCGTCTTGACCGACATCGCGGGCTTTAAGTGGACCTTCTCCTTTAAATCTTCCTGGGGATAAACTCCATAAAGCATGATACCGGGACGGGCCAAATTAAAAAGCTCGGACTTATAATCCCCCAACCCCATGCTGTTGCTGGCGTGCACATAGGTAAATGTAATAAACTGGTTCTCCAACAAAAAAACCAGGTCACGGAAATGGTGCATCTGGGCCAAAGTAAATTCGCGGTCCGTATCAGCGACGGGAAAATGAGTGTAAATGCCTTCCAGAAGGAGACTAGGACATTCACGGCGCAACGCCTCCACAAAATCTGTGGCCGCATCTTCGCCTACTCCCAGACGGCCCATGCCTGTATCTATCTTAATATGCACGGGAGTCTGTACCCCGACTTTTACCGACCAATCATTAAGAGCATGTGCCATTTCCATAGAATAAACTGAAGGCGTCAGCTTATATTCGATAATGTCTTTTGCTTCTTGCGTGAAATTTGATTCAAATAACAAGATTTTCTGTTTAAATTCCGCCTCACGCAGGGCAATGCCTTCGGTGAGGTTGGAAACAAGCCAGCATTTACACCCGCGCTCGCTTAAAACACGGGCCACCGGCAACATGCCATGGCCATAGGCATCCGCTTTGATGACCGGCATAATCCCTAAGGAATGCGACATATTCTTAGCGCCCAACTTTTGCAATTGTTCAAAATTATAAGCCACGGCCGCCAGGTCGACTTGAACCCATGTCGTCCCCTCATGCCGGGGACTATCGTTGGTCGTCCCCTCGTGCCGGGGACTATCGTTTAATATTTTATCGTCCATGTCGTTCTTTATGTGGATCCCCGATTAAAGCATTCGGGGATGACACCCCCGCTGGGGGTGTCACTTGACAATCCTGCGGATATAAATACAAGGGCAGCAGGCTTGCAATATCATCGTATTGTTTTTTTTCAAACCGCTCAAAAGCCAAAACCGCCATGACTCTGGCCTGAGGATACCAAAATTTTTCATCGCTGAAAAGACATTTATGATAGGCCTTTTCAATATCCTTGCGGTAAAGGCCCAGCGCATCACCAACGAATAATGTCACACCTTTTAATTTTTTTAACACCTCATCCAGAGAAGTTAATAAAAAACCACCCCGACGTCCCTTAGCATCATACAAAGCCGCGTACACCTTGCCGCGGCGAGCATCGTTAAGCACACAAATCTGGTCGTATTGATCTGGATTCCCGATTAAAGCATTCGGGAATGACAGATTTTGGATTCCTCGAGCAATAATGTCCAAAGAAGGGATCCCGACAACCGGTTTACCCGTTGCCATACCAAAAGCCTTGACCGTGGAAAGCCCGACCCGCAGGCTGGTAAAAGACCCCGGCCCCAACGCAATGGCAAAACCATCGAGCTGGCTGAATTCTATCCCGGCAGAATCCAGGACACGGTCCATCGCCGGTAAAATAGAATCTTCCAACACTAAAGCGGATTTGATGTTCCGATAGCGCAAAACTTTCTCATCTCGACTGAGAGCTAATGAGAAGATTTTAGTTGAGGTTTCGAAGGACAAGAAATACATATTTGGCGCCGATGTTCCCCTTTATGTTGAAATTTCACTAAATAGTGTGGTTTGATATTGTGTTTGCCTAAACGCTCAGACCATTCGATGACTGTAATGCCCTGCCCATAAAGATAGTCATCGAAATCCAACGTGTCTATCGCTTGAGGGCTTTCCAGACGGTAAAGGTCAAAATGGTAAATCGGCAGCTTCCCCTTATAATAATTCATAAGGACAAAGGTCGGGCTATTGACTTTTTTAGCATTGACCTTAAACGCTTGGGCCAGACCTTTAACAAAAGTTGTTTTACCACTGCCTAATTCGCCCTGCAAAAAGACGATATCTCCGGCCTTTAACTGTCCTGCCAGCCTCTGTGCGCACCGTTTGGTTTCCTGCTCGCTATTAGTTATGAATGTATTAAAAATGAGTGAAACCTTTGGCATAAATTCTCTCTTTGATGTTCGCCGTGATAGTGCCCACCGGATAAAAATAAAAAACCTTTTGGGCGGCCTGCCAATCCATGAGTTTGCGGGCTTTATTTGGCGCCAGCGTAAACAAAAGTTCAAAATCTTCCCCATCACCTAAAGCGTGGGATAAACTGACCCCCTTATGCCTGGGAATTGAGGCTCTATCCAAACGTGCGCCTACCCTGCTTGCTCTTAAGATATGATTCAAGTCTCCGGCTAACCCGTCGGATATATCTATCATAGAGCTAGGCTTAAAATTCTCAACCAAAAATCGCCCCTGCGCCAGACGCGGCGTAAAATTCAAATGCCGGCCGCTTTTCAAAGATCCGCCCAAAGGCCCGGTCACAAAAATTCCGTCACCGGCTTTGGCACCTTCGCGGGTCACTAAATATTTCTTCTCAACCTGGCCCAACAACGCCACATTAATGACGATTTTATCCGTTTTAATAGTGTCACCGCCCACAATACTAATATTAAAACCCCGGGCCGTGGACTGTATTCCTTTATATACCTCCTCGATAAAACGCACAGGCAAATCTTTCGGGACCCCCATTGAGACCACCGCAAAGGTAGGCAATCCCCCCATGGCCGCGATATCGCTTATATTACAAGCCAGGGCTTTGTGCCCGATTAATCGAGGCGGCATGCGCAATGTGAAATGCGCCCCTTGGGCCAACATATCGGTCGTCAACAGCAAATATTTGTCTTTGGTGTAAGGCAACACAGCCGCGTCATCACCGATTCCCTTAATGACCGTTTTGGAAACGGGCGCGTATTTCTTAAGCGCATCGATTAAACCAAATTCACCTAATTGGGATATTTTCATTTTTCCTTGCATGCTTCTACTTCCAAGCGCTGCATTTTAACATGGGCCCGACCATGTTCATCCAAAGGATAACGCACCAGGTATCGTTCAGTGATCTCGGCCAAAAATTTATTTTGCAAACCGGCCGGAACGCGGCAGACATACGGGACCCATGTCGCCCTCATCCAGCCTATCAAATCGTCCTTGCTATTTTGGACCATGTCACGGACCATAAGCTCAATGCGTTGCGCTGTTAAACCGGATTTCTTGACCCAAACGCTATACTCCACCGGCGTATAAAAATGCCAGGGAAAAATAAAACCGCGAAAATATTTTTTCCATTGGGCCCCGGCAATGACTTCGTCACTAACAGCTAAAATGTCCGCTGCATTGCCTTTACCCCCAAACTGCAGCAGTACCCTGCCATTGGTTTTAAGGCTGCGTTGGATGCCTTTAAGCACCGGCAAATGATCTTTGATCCAGTGCAAGCAAGAGAAAGAGACTACTATATCGAATTTATTAGAGAAGGTCAACCGGCTGGCATCACAGACCTTGAAAGAGAGATTAGCCATTGCCGATGACGGGAAACTTTTCTTGGCGAAGCGAATCATCTCTGTGGAGCTGTCGACGCCTTGCACAAAACCGCCGGGCAATTTTTGCGCCAGGGCACAGGTGAGTTTACCGTTACCGCAACCGATGTCTAAAACAGTTTCATTGCCCCGCAGTTTAAGTTTGGCAATATTCTCTTCTCCCCACTTGACCTGCGCCGAGGAATGACTGGCGTAATCGGCGGCGTTCCATTGGTGTTTAGGGCTTTTGGGCATGGATATTCTTTACGTAAGGAGGATAAATAATCCCGTATTCCGTCACAATCCCTGTAATCAACTTCGCCGGCGTTACGTCAAATGCGGGATTATACACTTTAATCCCTTTAGGAGCGATAGGCACTCCGGCAAAATGTGTCACCTCATCGCTTTTACGCTCTTCAATAGGAATTTGTTGGCCAGATTTAATGGCCAGATCAAAGGTCGAACGCGGGGCTACAATATAAAAAGGGATTTTATGATACCGGGCCAACACCGCCAGCATATAAGTACCAATTTTATTGGCCGTGTCCCCGTTAGAAGCAACGCGGTCAGCGCCGGCCAAAATAATATCGACTTGGCCACGAGCCATCAATGAGGCCGCCATATTATCGCAAATAAGAGTAGTATCTATTTTATGACGAAGAAGTTCCCAACAAGTCAGCCTCGCTCCCTGCAATAAAGGACGGGTCTCGAGAGAGTAAACACTAAATTTTTTGCCTTGGTCTTTAGCCGTGTAAAAAACCCCTAACGCCGTACCATAATCCACCGTGGCCAGGGCCCCGGCATTACATACCGTTAAGCAACGCATGCCGTTAGTAATCAGCTTCGCTCCATGCTCCCCCATGCGCCGGCACACATCCTGGTCAGCCTTAAAAATAGTCATGGCTTCTTTAAAAAGCAATTTCTTTAAAAAAGTCACATTGGCCTGGGGATTACAAGCCGCGACCAAACGCATTTCATCAAGCCGATTAAAAAGATTAACGGCCGTCGGACGGGCCGTGGCCAAATAATCACAGGTTTTATAAAAAAGTTTTAAAAATTGTGATTTATCCTGGCCCTTGAATTTCTGTACCCCCAACAGCACACCGAAAGCCGCGGCTACACCTATGGCCGGTGCCCCGCGTACGGACAAACGTTTGAGTGCCTCCACAAGCGCATTTACGTTGTGGCAATAAATATATTCAAATTTATTCGGGAGCTTGGTTTGGTCAATGATACGCACAGAGCCTTTGACCCATTTTATAGTTTCGATAGGCATTATTTAAACTATTCTTTAGCTTCAATTTGATGACGCTTTAATAATATCAGAGGAAGAATTAAAATTATACATAGGAAGAAACTAAAAGCTATATACTCTGTCCACATAGAAAGCCTAGTGTCATCTCCACTCATTAAGTCGCCGAATAGACCATTTAACTGAATTAACAAAAGAACCCCCACCACTATAGAAACTAATCTAAGCGACCAACGAATAATTTTTATTCCAACGGGCTTCCCCTGAAGAATTCTTATGCCTAAACGTAATATCCAAGGGCAAGGCAAAGACAAAAATATAAATCCTAACAGAAATCCTAACAGCATGCCTGAACCACCTGCATCAGAATCAGGCCGTATACGGCATAGACAACTAATAAATGATAATACAAACAATCCCAATGAAAATGTCCCAATCCCCCCAATAATCAAAGCTATCCATCCAAATATTCTTATCACGATTGATTTTAGGCCTTCGCTAAGCATCAGGATTTCTCCACTTCGATTCGAGGAAATAACGGAGAATGTATTTTAAGAGCAGTACCTGGCTTTAATTGGCCCCAAACAGGCTTAGTATGTGCTGCGCCTAAAATATCCAACACAGCCGCAGTCTTTTCAGGCATGACCGGAGCTAACAGGATCGTCGCGATCCGTAAGCCTTCAGCCGCGGTATATAATACCCGGTTGGCTGCCTTCATGTCCGTTTTGGCTAATTTCCAGGGGGCCTGGGCCTCCATATATTTATTGAGCACCCGCACAAAATCACAAACGGATACAACAGCTTCCTGTACTTTATATTCATTAATTAAATCCTTAATGCGCACAGGTAACCCATTGGCTTGTGCTTTAATATCTTCCTCGGTAGGAGTCAAAATACCGGGCTGTGGTATTTGGCCGCCGTGATTCTTCTGGATAAGACCGCTGACACGATTAAGCAAATTACCGAAATCATTGGCCAAATCACTGTTAAAACATTTGATAAAAGAATCCGGTGTAAAATTAGCATCCAGACCCAACACCATCTCGCGCATTAAATAATAGCGCACGGCGTCCACCCCGTAATTCTCAATCAAATCCAGAGGATTAACCACATTCCCTAAAGATTTACTCATCTTGGTGGTGCCGATAAGCCACCAGCCATGGGCAAAAATTGTTTTAGGCAGCTGGAGGCCTAAAGAAAAAAGCATGGTGGTCCAGTAAATACAATGGGTGGTTAAAATGTCCTTGCCGATCAAATGCACATCCGCCGGCCACCATTTCTTGAATTTCTTATCGTCGCTGCCATAGCCAGGTGCGGAAATATAGTTGACCAGCGCGTCAAACCATACATAGGTCACATAATCACGGTCAAAAGGAATTTCAATGCCCCAGTCCATACGGGCCTTAGGACGGGAAATGCATAAATCCCCCAGCGGCTGACGCAGGAAACCTAACATTTCATTTTTGCGGTGTTCGGGCCGGATAAAATCAGGATGAGACTGGATATAATCAATCAGCCTCTGCTGATACTTGCCCATCTTAAAAAAATAGTTCTTTTCCTTAAGCTTTTTAACGTCCCGGAACTGCCCGGAAGTATATTCAGCCTCGCTGATAAAACGTTCCTCAGCTACGGAATACCATCCCTCATACTCATCCGTATAAATATCGCCATTGTCATGGACTTGCTGTAAGGCCAACTGGACAATTTTCTTGTGACGCTCTTGAGTGGTGCGGATAAAATCATCAAACCGGATATCCAGGGTTTTCCACAAATTCAAAAACCTGGGCGCCAACTCATCGCAATGCGCCTGGGGTGAAAGCCCCCGTTTTTGGGCTGCCTGCATGACTTTTTGGCCATGTTCATCTAAACCCGTCAAGAAAAACACTTCATCCCCGATGGTGCGATGATAGCGGCTTAACACGTCCGCCAGAATAGTCGTATACGCATGCCCGATATGGGGCGCGTCATTCACATAATAAATGGGCGTCGTAATAAAAAATTTGCTCATACTATTTTTCGAACGGATAGTCTACTTTGACCATTTTGCCTTCACCTACATCAACCGTCACATGATGCTTGAGAATATCCATGGTTACCACCTTGCCCTTTTCACCTGCCGGAGTTGTGACCTTGGCGCCGATCTTGGGCAAAGTCCGGGAGAATTCACGATAAACCTGGAATTCATACGCCATGCAGCACTTGACCCGACCGCAAACACCAGAAATTTTTTGGGGATTAAGCGGCAGGCCCTGGTCTTTGGCCATTTTAATGGATAAGGGGTGAAAATCTTTCATATACGATGCGCAACACAAATCCCTCCCACAAACTCCGTAACCGCCGACGATCTTGGCCTTGTCACGCACACCGATTTGTTTGAGTTCAATGCGCACACGCAACATTTTGGCCAAATCCTTGACTAAATTACGAAAATCCACCCGGCCTTCCGCCGTAAAGAAAATCAGTATCTTGGTCGCATCAAAAGAATATTCCGCCTGGACTAACTGCATGTCCATTTTGCTCTCGGCAATCTGACGTTTGCAGGAAGCCAAAGATTCGACGGCTTTGATTTCATTATTGACCACTTGACGCAAATCACCGTCACTGGCCAAACGTATGATTTTGCCACCGGCCGCCTCGGTCTTGCCAGAAAAAATCTTGGTCGGATCAGAAATAACACGGCCGAACTCTAAATTTCTTTCCATTTCCAATATCACTATATCATGACGGTGAATAGCAACGCCATTAGCGTCCGCCCACATCACGGGGCGGTATTCTCCCAATTTGACTTGCACTAGTTGCCCCATAGATATTCCCTCAAAAGGCTCAACGACATTTTAGTATTCAAATGATCGTCTAAGAGCTTTTTCGTTTGTACGATTTGCCGGATAATTAAAGATAAGTCCGTCATGTTGCGGCCGGCAAATGTTCCCAATTCCTTCAGGCGATTCTGATGAACCAATTCCCGCCCAAGGACCCCACTTTTTAACATGAGGACATCCCTAAAAAAACTCAATAAAAGCTGTAAGGCAACCGCCGCCTGTACCGGGTCCATGGAAAGCTCTTTGAGAAAATCATCATTGCGGCGGTTAAAAAGCATTTCATCCAAGACCTTTTGTCTGGTGGCCATAATGTCTTCTCTAACTAATTGACGCGCCCGGCCTAAACACCCCTCGCTAAAAACCGCCAAAAAATAAGCGTCCTGTTGGATTAACCCCTCATCCGTCAAAAACTGGGTTATACGATTAACGGATGAAGGGAAAAATTTCACTATATGACAACGTGATTTAATAGTGTCTAAATTAGCCTCCGGCACACTCGTCGTTAAAATCATCAGAGTATTCGCCGCCGGCTCCTCCAATGTCTTTAAGAAAGCATTGGCCGCCTCGAGGGTCATCAGTTCAATATGCCGAATAATAAAAACTTTTGTCTTGGCCTCATAACTCTTAAGCTGTGCCTGACTTAACAAAAAGCGCACATCTTCAATTTTAATACTTTCCCTATCGTCACCGCCAAGAACATGAACATCGGGATGATTTCCTGATGCTATTTTAAGACAAGCCGCGCATTGTCCGCAAGGTTGAGAAACCCCCACCCCCTCGCAATTGACTAGCTGGGCCAACGCTATGGCCGTCTGGGTCTTGCCTGAACCCTGCGGCCCTACCAGTAAATACGCGTGGGCCAGCTTACCTCTCGCCACCAAACGGCTAAAGGTAAGCATAACAGCGCTGTTAACTTGCAGAGGGTTTGTCATAAGTCAAGCAAAGTATCAATATGAACTTTGACCCTTTTAAAAATCTCTTCCTGAGAAGCGTCCACTTGAATGACTTTAATACGTTGAGGATATTGTTGACTCAAAGCCAAATACCCCTCACGCACCCGATGGTGATAATCCAGAGGACGCGATTCAATACGGTCTTTTTTGATATTAGTCCGCGCTAAACCTTTTTGGGGATCAATATCAAATAAAATCGTCAAATCAGGGGTCAATCCGCCGGTGGCAAAACCGCCCAATTGCTCGATGGTTTTCACATCGATCCCATTGCCGTATCCCTGATAGGCGATAGTCGAATCCAGAAACCGGTCGCACAAAACAATTTTCCCGGATGTTAATTGCGGCCCCAAAACTTCCTTGACCATTTGGGCACGGGCCGCCATATAGAGCAGAGTCTCGCATTCATTCCCCATGCCGGTATTCGCGACGTCCAGCAAAAGCTTGCGGATCGCTTCTGAAATTTTGACTCCCCCCGGCTCGCGTAAAAGCACTACGGCCTTGTTTTTTGCCTTCAAATAGTCAAAAACAAGGGCCGCCTGCGTACTTTTGCCGGAGCCTTCGGAGCCTTCAAATGTAATAAACTTACCGTTCATATTATTTCCCCATCTCAAACACGCGTTGTAAGAAATAAATTTATTCTCTTCGCTCCATAATCAACTTTAAATCAAATATAGGGAATACAAGGATATGTTTTTTTCACGGTACGGATACCCCCCATCCCCCAAAGCTCGGCACTTCGTGCTCACATCCAAAAAAAGACTTGTCAAAGGCCCGAAGTGCCTTGGAGGTTCAGTACACCTTATCAAAAAACATATCCTTGTATTCCCTATTGTGCCTTAATACATAATAGCTTTTCAGCTCTAGACGCATGCATTGTAAAAGATAAATTTGTTCTTTTTGCGACTGTAGTTTTTTCGTCCTCATGCCGGACACTCATTATTATTCGCCAAAAAACTTATGATGGTGAGGGTATTTAAGACTTCAGGCCCCCTCTAAAAATTCAATTTTAGAGCATAAACGACAAGGCGCTCAAACTTTTTAACTGTTATGACCAATAAAACACCCTACATCCATGCGTTCCATTCCC